>Ga0209162_1000003_pt1 | contig 276813 bp, 180 predicted proteins | sample YNPNPMetaG_FD_187121 | JGI IMG/M metagenome (GOLD analysis project Ga0209162, IMG submission 187121) | Anoxygenic and chlorotrophic microbial mat microbial communities from Yellowstone National Park, USA - YNP NP MetaG (SPAdes) (version 2) ...
CAGGGAAAAATCGAGCAAATTATCTGGGGGAATCAGTCGATGATATGAACCAATAATGGAGTTGAACGATGCGAAAAATGATGATAATCGCGGGCATGGTGCTGGGTATTTCGATCGGCTACGCCCAAATAGATCATCGATATCCCCGATTGGGCATCCATCAATGGTCGGGTGCGGTGGACGAATGGTATGCCCAATTTGATCTCATTAGCACTGCGCTGATCGATGTGGAGTGGGCCAAACGGATCAAGCGGCTCAATCCAGATGTGTTCATTTTGCCCACCAGCGATTGGAACAACGGCACTTATATTGAGCCGTTTCCCGATGAATGGTATATTCGCCGGGCTGACGGGTCGAGAATTGAGTATGGCGGCCCGAATACTTTTTATGCCAACCTGTCGGATATATGCCCTAAATCGTCGATGTATGGTGGCAAACGCGTGTGCGATTATCTTCCCGAATTACTCTTGCAACGGGTCGATCTGACCGTGTTCGATGGTATCGCCACGGATGGGCTGTATTATCAGGACAAAGAGCTGTGGAATTACCATGTCGTCAGTGATAATTTGGGCTGGGATACCGATCTGGATGGCAATGGCGTCAATGATTTCAACGAGCATGGCGAAGAGTGGGTGGTCGGTCATTGGAACGCTGGGATAGACATTCTATTTCAAAAGCTGCGCCAAATGATGCCAGCCAATAAATTATTGATGGTAAATTCTGGTTCCTGGCATTATCATCACCATGCGGAGACCAATGGCATTTTTCTGGAACACTCCCATGGCGGGGTGACTTGGAGCTGGTTTAGCTCGATTTATGATCGGTTTATGCAGTCGTTGCGCAAGCCGAACACGATTTTTCTAGATTACGATGGGGATAGCAAGAACGATTTTCGAGATATGCGATTTCAATTGGCCACGACGCTGTATGGCAATGGCTATTTCAGCTATTCTGATCCTGGCTCTCATGAACATTACTACAATAAATTTTATGATGAGTATCTGGTGGATCTTGGCTATCCTAAGGGGCCGATGCAACAAATTGGGAGCACTGGGGTGTGGGTTCGATTTTTCGATCATGGTGCGGCCATTGTCAATGTGAGCGGAGCGCCGCAATGGGTTCGCGATGCGGACTTGAAAACGGTCGCCGGTTATGAGGGCCCCTATTATCGATTCCGCGGCGGCCAGGACCCAGATCATAATAATGGCCAATTATTCGACAATATCCAATTGTGGGGGGGGAAGGATAATTATGGCTATATCGGCGATGGCTATCTGTTGTTAAAGGCGCCGAAAACCATTGTGTATAGCATCATCATTGATAATGTCGATATGGGCACATCCCCAGGAAGTTCGGCGCCAGAATTTATCGGGCGATGGGATCAGTACCCGGACCCGATCCCGGGCAATCCTTACTACACCATGCGCGTGGCCGATTGGTTCGGAATGTTTGCTTATGCCTACGCCGCTCCAGGAACCGGCGAATCCAAGGTGATCTATCGTCCGACTATCGGCGTGCCTGGCTATTATCAGGTATTTGAATGGCATGGCTGGCATGAGTCGGCGATCGATGATGAGGCGACCAATGTGCCCTACACGATCAAATACCGCAATGGCCAAAAAAGCGGGATGATCAATCAAAAAAAAGATCATGGCCACTGGAATTCGTTGGGGCTGTATTATTTTGAGGCGGGGACTTCGGGCTACGTGGAGTTGACCAATCAGGCCGATGGGGTGGTGATTGCCGATGCGGTGAAATTTGAGTACCGCGGCGACAACCCGAATGCGGATATTACTCCGCCCGATCCGCCCCAAGGCGTTAAAGTGATGAAGGGAAGCAATTGACGCTGCTTTTTATCGTATTAAGGCCCTTAACCATCGGTGCGGCAGCGGGTTATCTATGGCGTTGTTCGCCATCGGTGAGAAACGACAACCGATTTGATGCACGACATCATGAACTTTCAACACGATCGGTGGAATAAATGCATAATTATAGGACAAAGGCCTCCCTGGGAACCAAAACCCGGCTGGTCAGGCCATTAGTGATTCTGATTATATTTGGTTTTGGCATAGCGACCTTGGTCGGACTTAATCGGTCTCTGATCATGCGATTAGTAGCAAAAAATCCAGTGGTGTTTCATTACGCGCTCAAAGGCAGGGCAATGCTTGCTCGGCTGGGCTGGGATTACAAGAGCGCAGCCGGTGCGCCATCCGAAATGCACCCCTTGCCAGATACGATCACTATTGTCGTCGATCTGGCGCAAAGCAAGGGCAGGTACCAGCAGTTCTGGGGCGGCTTCGGCTATAATTCGTTCAGCGCCGGGTCATTGGATGCCAATAATCAGAGACTGTTTGAGATGATGGTTGCGACCAATCGAAAAAATCCAGGTACCTTCAATTATGTTCGGGCATTTAATATTTTCACCAACGGGACGGCCGTGACCTCTTTTGGCCGCGGATGCGAAATTTATAGCGAAGATGCCATGGGCAATCCACAGTATCATTGGGAACTTTGCGACCGCGTATTCGATGCCATGGTCTCGCTAGGATTCGATATTCTGGTCGATTTTACGCTGATGCCGATTGAGCTGGCATCGAATAAAATCCGGATCCAGCCGTGGTTCGGCGGGAATATGTCCCCGCCGCTCAGTCACGAAAAATGGGCCAATCTAGTGTATGAGACCACAAAGCATCTGGTGGAGCGCTACGGTCGCGACCGCGTATCTCGCTGGTATTTTGAGGTGTGGAACGAGCCGGACTTGGCCTGGCTGTTCTGGGTACCAGACCTCGATAACCCAGATCCTCGGCTTCGCGAGTGGGGCGATATGGAAGCTTATAATAAATTGTACGATTACACCGTGGCTGCGGTCAAGCGGGTCGATAACCAGCTTCGCGTCGGCGGCCCAGCGGTGGCCGGTTCCTACATTGAGCCCTTTCTGAGGCACCTTGAGCGAACCAATTACGCCACCGGCTCACAGGGCACGCCAGTGGATTTTCTGTCGTTTCATTCCTATGGGAGCGTATTTGAGAAGGTGATCAATAAGATCGATGAGATCCATCGGACCGCTGGCCACATTAAAAAGGCGTATCAAAATTTGCCGTATATCGTCTCGGAATTCAGCCCCAGCCCGTATGATCCGGCCTGGTATGTCAACCAATATCCAGCGCTCTGGCTAATGGCCACGGTGGATGCGATCTTTCATTACGCGGATCAGTGCCAGTGGCCCGATGCCCTGCCGCAGATGATGATCTATTGGACATCGCCGGTCATTCAGGATTTTGGCCAGAACGGGATCAACAAAGAAACCGATGGTCTGGCAACCACGCTGGCCGGTGCTGTTTTTAAATTGCCGATCTTTAATTCGTTCGAAATGCTCGGTTACCTGTCCGATGAACGAGTGGCGGTAATTAATAGTGTTCCATTTCCCGACTATCGAAAAAATTTGGGCACGGAATATAGCAACTTGCTCAACGCCATTGCCACGAAAAGCGATTCGTCGTTCGAGGTGCTCCTATATCAGTTCACCGAAAATGACCCATTTAATCGCCATGCTCGGAACTATGCAGTCGCGTTGACGATTCAGCATATTCCGGATCAAAACTATGCGGTGAAAACCTTTCGGCTGGGTGAAAATTACGCCAATTGTTATCAGGCATGGCGTGACCTGGATAGTCCATTAACGCCAACATCTCGCGAACTGGCCATTTTGGACCAGAGCGATGATCTCGGGCTGATCGAGCCCGCCTATTGCCCACGTATAACGGCAGGCAATTTCAGGGCACAATTCGAGCTGCGGAGCAACGAGGCGCTGTTGTTGGTCTTTTCCAGGCAGTGGGATCAGATCGCGCCGAATGCGCCAGCCAGATTGCTCAACACGAAGGTCAGTACGCATTCTGTTTTTATGCAATGGCAGGCATCAGCGCCTGCCAAGGACGGCGATAGTGCGTCTGGTTACGAAATCTATTTAAACCAGCAGCTCATCGCGCGAACGTTTCAACCAGAATTTTCCCGCGAGGGGTTGCAGGATGATACCCGCTATCATTTCCAGATTTATGCGTTGGACGATGCGGGCAATCTTAGCGCGGAACCATTGGATTGGTGGGTCACAACTGCTGCGGATAACCGACCGCCAGCTTTGGTGACCATCACGTTTGCCAGTCCCACCAGTCTGACGCTCCAATTCGACGAGCCAGTGGACACGACCAGCGCCTTACAGCCAGATAATTATCAGATCGAGCCCGAAATTGCCATTCATTCGGTTATTGGGGATCCCAGCGGCCGGAAATTGACGATCACAACCAGCCCCCATCAACTTGGGCATTCTTATACGATGGTATTGCGGAGGCTGAGCGATCGTGCTCGACGGCCCAATCGGCTGGCCGATGTTCAGATCCCGTATCAGTTTGTGCTGAAATTTGAAGATCAATTTGATTTTGACAATTTAAATAGCTATATTTGGCATCGCCTCTGGGATGAAGGGGGCATTGGAAGCTATCGATATGATGCCGAAGCAAAGCGCTTATTGATGACCACTGGAGATGACGTCGGAGAGGGATTCGGCCGTGCATTGCCCATGTCGGAGCAAGGGACTTTTCAGATCGACTTTTATCCGATCGAAAGCTATCCCTCAGGTGGCAGAATGATCCTCAAGCTCAAGCAGGACCAGGATAACTACTATCAGCTCGAGAAGACTCAGGGCTATGGGCCAGGCTATCTTAAAAAAGTGATCGCTGGGGTGACGGTGGATAGTGTATCCTGTCACAAGGAATATCGCCAGGGACAGAATTACCACCTGCAGGTCACCTTTGCTCCGAACCGATTGAGCAGTTCCGGGTTCAATGAAACCATAACCTTGGAGAACCATCACGAGCCGATAAAGGTTCAATGGTTTGAAATCCAGCTCTGGCAACAGGATGCCTATTTTGACAATATTCTATATGAGAGTCGCTGAGTCGCGATCTGCTGGGCTTTTAGCAGAGGCAGAGCGCGGCCTTTCAGGACCCAACCAGCCTCAGCCTGGCGGCAGAAAGCATCGAGCAAGAGGCAAAGATGAGGTGTGATGTGTGGCAATTGATGGAGAAATTTCGAGAGCGATCCAGAGATCAAAAATTTCATCTTTTTCTGCAACAGCTCACCCCCCAGCCCGATGATATCATCTTAAATATCGGCGCGGGGAATGGCCTGTTTCTGGAATCGTGCTATGATCGGCGAGACAAGATCTTGGCATTGGACATTAGCCTAAAGATGCTTCATGACCTGAAGCGCAAATATCCGGAGGTGCAATGCATTGTTGCCGATGCTCGGGCCCTGCCTTTTAAAGATCAATCGGTCAAAATTGCCTTTTCCAATGCCGTTATCGAACATGTCGGTGCCAATAGCCATCAACAGCAGTTCGCCAATGAAATTCAACGGGTCAGCCAGAAATATTTTATCACCTGTCCCAATAAATATTTTCCATTTGAATTTCATTATCGACTGCCGTTGTATCAATTCGTCCCGAAACCGATCCAGCGCTGGTTATACAGAAAGTTTCGGATCGGGTTGTGGTACGAGGACAAGTGGGAGGACATTCACCTGTTATCGTTTCGACAGCTAAAGAAATTATTTCCTGGGACCACGGTGATCAAGCAGCGGATCACATGGCTGCCAGAGACATTGATCTGTTATAAAAATTAGCTTTTTTTCGTCAGCGAAATTTGCGCCAATGGCCTGGCCATTGGAGGCCGGGGCGAATCGAGGGAGATCGTTGAATATATCAGTTTTTCAAACCATAAGACAGACAAATCACTTTTGAATCAGTCAACAGGAAGAAAGCTATGTACATTTTGGGGATATCAGCCTATTATCATGATAGCGCGGCGTGCCTGGTGAAGGATGGGGATATTTTTGCGGCCGCTCAGGAAGAGCGATTCACGCGGAAGAAGCATGATTTCAATTTTCCGTATCATGCGATTCGCTACTGTCTGGACGCTGCCGGCATTTCTGGCCGAGATCTCGATTATGTGGCTTTTTATGATAAGCCGTTTATTAAATTTGAGCGTTTGTTAGAAAGCTACTTAGCGTATGCTCCCAAAGGCATCACGTCATTCATCAAGGCGATGCCAGTATGGTTGAAACAGAAGTTATGGACCAAGGAGCTGCTCAAGAAGGATATCGGCTACGAAGGAGACGTGATTTTTCCGACGCATCATGAATCCCATGCTGCCTCGGCCTTTTTTCCATCGCCCTATCCAGAGGCAGCGTTTTTGACCATCGACGGCGTCGGAGAGTGGAACACCACGACGTTCGGGGTGGGCAAAGATAACCATATTGAAATCTGGGGCAATATGGATTTCCCGCACTCGCTGGGTCTGCTTTACTCGGCATTCACGTATTACACGGGATTCAAGGTGAATTCTGGGGAATACAAGGTGATGGGTCTGGCGCCTTATGGCGAACCCAAATATGTCGATCTCATTCTGAATGAGCTGATCGATCTCAAAGAGGATGGTTCGTTCCGGATGAACATGAAGTATTTCAACTATTGCGTGGGACTCACCATGACCAATCGTCGGTTCGATAAATTGTTCGGTGGGCCACCGCGCAAGCCAGAGTCGCAATTGACGCAGCGGGAGATGGACCTGGCCCGCTCGATTCAGGATGTGACCGAGGAGATTATGCTGCGCATGGCGCGGTTTGTTCATCGGCAGACCGGCCAGAAAAATCTGGTTTTGGCTGGGGGGTGTGCGCTCAACTGTGTGGCCAACGGTCGCATCTTGCGCGAGGGTCCATACCAGAACCTTTGGATCCAGCCGGCGGCTGGGGATGCTGGCGGCGCTGTGGGGGCTGCATTGTTCACCTGGTATCAGTATCTTGGCAATAAACGCCATGCCGATGGGGTGAATGATTTTCAAAAGGCATCCTATTTGGGACCAGAGTACTCGGATGAGGAGATCGAGGCCTTCCTCAAGCAAAACAATATCCCCTACCAGCGGCTTGATCCGTCGGAAATTCCGCGCCGAACGGCCGAGTTGATCGCTGCCGAAAAGGTCATCGGGTGGTTCCAGGGGCGCATGGAGTTTGGGCCTCGGGCGCTCGGCAGCCGCAGCATCATCGGAGATGCCCGCTCAAAGGATATGCAATCGGTAATGAACCTTAAGATCAAATTTCGGGAGTCGTTCCGACCGTTTGCGCCCACGGTGTTGGTCGAACATGTTTCTGAATATTTCGAGCTCGATCGAGAGAGTCCGTATATGTTGCTCGTGGCCCCAGTGCAATTGGCCAAGCGCACCAATTCAACGCCAGAGCACAAGAATCTATTTGGGATCGAAAAATTGAAAGTGCCGCGATCGGTCGTGCCTGCCATTACGCATGTCGATTATTCTGCCCGTATTCAAACGGTTGACAAAAAAAATAATGGCCGATACTATGATATGATCAAAGCGTTCTATGAGCTTACGGGTTGCCCGGTCATTATCAATACATCTTTCAACGTTCGGGGCGAGCCGATCGTCTGTTCACCGCAGCACGCTTACACCTGCTTCATGCGGACCGAGATGGATTATCTGGTCATGGGGAGCTTTCTGCTGGACAAAAAACAGCAGCCCAAGCTCAAGGATGATATTGATTGGAAAAAAGAATTTGAACTGGACTGATCGGATCCATTCGTGTGGATGGCTTATATAAAAAGATGGTATGATCGTTTCGTTGTTCCTTGTGATGGGGACTGCTGCGAAAATTCAAAGATGAAGTCGGTGCAGGCAACCATCCGTCCGCTCCCTTGCGGACTGGTCGATATAACGTGGGTTTTTATTTTGCAGCGCTTTCGTTGGGATAGTGAATGGAGTTGATAGGAAGTGGAGATGAAAAAGAAACCAATCACCAAAAAACAATTGCGCACGTTTGGCTTAGTGTTGGCGCTATTTTTTGGCGCTATCGGACTGGTGCATTTTTTGAAGGGCCATACCCCCCAAAATTATTGGTTCTGGGGATTGGCCGGGCTGGTCTTGCTGGTCAGCCTTGCAATCCCCGGGCTGATCAAACCGATCTACCACGTAGCGGTGTTCCTGGGGCATATTCTTGGCTGGATCAACACTCGGCTGATTCTGGGCCTGATTTACTTTCTGATTTTTACGCCAATCGGACTGATGATGAGACTGCTGGGCAAAGATCCGTTGCATCGCAAGTTCGATAAACAAGCCGCCTCTTACTGGAACATCTCTCCTCGGAGGGCTATTCCAAAAGAGCAATATTTGCGGCAGTTTTGAGTTCAGCCGATACAAATGCGCATCTCCCCAGTTGCCATGATGCGTGATGGGGGCGTAATCTGTTACTACTCCAATTGTTATGAGGCGGCTTGAAGCAACAGATACGCTCTTCTGGCCACAATGGCATAAAAAGGGTGTTGACGACGATGATCACAAGATAATAAATGGAATGGGACGACCGATGGGATCAAAATTGAAGGCGATGGCGGTTAATTTTTCGTTGATGGTGGGTGTTTTTATCCTTTTGTTCGTGTTGGGAGAGTTGGGCGCGAACCTGTTGGTGAAATTGGGCAAGGGCCAGCGTCAACAAATAATGGGCGAGGCCGATAATATTGTGATGAATTCTCCGAATAAAGACCTGGAGTTCGTGTTCAAGCCCCATTACGTGAATGCCGATGGCGATACGGTCACCAATGCCCTTGGCTTTCATGAGTTGGATTGGTCTCCGGCCGCATTGGACCAGAGCAAGGTGATTCTGAACCTCGGCGATTCGATCACTTTTGGCGCCAATATCAAAAACCTCAATCAGGTTTACGGGAAGGTGGTTCAAAACCTAATGCAACAAAATTTCCCTGATCAACCAGTCATCGTATATAACGCTGGCGTGGGCGGCTATAACATCTGGCAGGAGCGAGCCATGCTGCGCGAACTGGATCGCCAGCTCAAATATGATATGGTGCTGTTGGGCTTGTGTCTCAATGATAGCAGCCCCAAGATGTACGTGAGCGAAGATATCAAGGGCGCAGTGGTAAATGTCTCGGGGAAAATCGAATCGGCGCGGGACCTGTTCTCTCGCAAATTCTTCAACCGTTCCAAGCTATATGTGATGTTCAAAGAGGCTGTGAAATCGCTGCAACGCCGCTATCCGCGCCTGTTTCCAAGCTCCATGCTCTGGCACAATATGCTGGTCAAAGGCGAAGGATGGACTAGTTTGAAAAATACGATTTTAGAAATGCATCAGGAATTGGCCAGCCGAAACATCCCCGTGGTGGTGGTCATCTTCCCGTATGCTCATCAATTGAAATTGACCGCTAAGGACAATATCATCCAGAATGATCTGGTGCAGTTTTGTCAGGCAAATCAGATCCCTTGTCTGGATCTGTTCGAGGCGTTTCAACAACACCAGCAGCAGATTCTATGGGATGCGGAGGGAATTCATCCGGATGTCAATGGTCATCGAGTGGCCGGAGAAGCGATTTATCAATTTTTAGTTGAACAAAAATTAATTCCATTCGAGCACGATCTGGAGGTGCATCATGAGTAAAATTTCCATTGTAAGCGAGTTATGGCAGTTTTTGAAAGCGCGAAAAAAATGGTGGCTGACGCCAATCGTCCTATTTCTTTTGTTGCTTGGGTTCTTGATTGTTTTCACCGAGGGATCAGCATTGGCGCCATTTATATATGCCCTGTTTTAGATAATCAAATTGAGGCAGGAAAATTCAAATCTGAGCGCTGGCAACGAGGAATGGCCAGCGCTCGGGTTCAGCTTTCTGTTGATTTCACAAATGAACGAAGTGGATATCGCGATGAATGGGAACCTGGCTGATTATGCCAGCCAAGGCTTCTGTGGATTTTTCAACTGAAGGATAAGGACAAGCATTTTTGATGATGGGTGGATGAAATTCACGGCATCATAGCGACGACAACTGAGATAACGAAAAGGTGGGGGTAATGAAAAAGAGTTTATCCATTTTTTTCCCGGTGTATAATGATTGGGCCACGATCGGGAGTTTGGTAGCTCAGGCGATCACCACGGCCGAAAAATTGACCGATGATTATGAGATCATTTTGGTGAACGACGGCAGCAAGCAGATGACGGTGGAAGTATTAAATCATCTGGAAAAGACCTATGATAAAGTTCGGGTGGTGCATCACGAAAAAAATCGCGGCTATGGCGGTGCGCTTCGGACTGGGTTCAAGGAGTGCAAAAAAGACCTGATTTTTTACACGGACGGCGATGCCCAATACGATGTTACAGAGCTTACCAAGTTATATGAGAGAATGAACGGTAAGGTCGATATTGTCAATGGTTGGAAGATCAAGAGGTCCGATCCGTTTTATCGCGTAGTGATCGGGAAGTTCTATCATTATTTCACCAAATGGCTGTTCGGCTTTAAGATCAGGGATGTGGACTGCGATTTTCGGCTGATGAAGCGGGAGATCTTCGATCATATCGAACTGGAGTCAGACAGCGGTTTGATCTGTGTTGAGATGATCAAGAAGATGACGGACGCAGGTTATGTTTTTGATGAGGTTGGCGTAACGCATCATTTTCGACCCAGTGGCAAATCGCAATTTTTTAACTTTAAGCGGATCTTTCGCGTGGGCGTGGATATGATGAAATTGTGGTGGAAGATTCAGGTCAAGAAACAACATGCTCGCCGCGAGAAAAAAAGCCAAAAGGTGGAGGCGACGTCGGCGCCGCTGATAGACGAATCTGACCATTCTCCCAATGCCTTGCCCGATCCAGCAGCGAGGATGCGGGCATAGCAAGACCAGGGCAAATGGGATCGTGAACGAAGTATATGAAAATCATGGGGGCACGAATGATCCGATTTTGGGGGTCAGGCCAAATCATTTGAACAGTGAGATGAATCATTAAATAAAGGCGAAGCCGATTATGGAGATTAAGATCCCGTGTTCTGAATTGAAGATTCAATATGAGCATATCAAAGAGGAAATTAAAGCTGCATTTGATGAAGTGTTTGAATCGAGCTGGTTTATTTTAGGCAAACAGGTCGAGATGTTCGAGCAGGAATTTGCGCGGTACTGCGGTGCGAGCTATGGTGTGGGAGTGGGATCCGGGACAGAGGCACTTCATTTGGCCTTGTTAGCCTGCGATGTCCAGCCCGGGGATGAGGTGATCACAGTCGCCAATACTGCTGTGCCCACCATTTCTGCGATCTCATTTGCCCAGGCAACACCGGTGTTTGTCGACATCGATCCGCTGAGCTATACCATGGATCCGGATGCAATTGAGGCTAAGATCACCAGCAGGACCCGCGTGATTCTCCCAGTTCACCTATATGGTCAGCCAGCCGATATGGATCCGATCTTGGATGTTGCTTATCGTCATGGTCTCAAGGTTGTTGAGGACGCTTGCCAAGCTCATGGGGCGGCCTATCACGGTCAGCGAGTCGGCGCTCTTGGCGACCTGGGATGCTTTAGTTTTTATCCATCGAAAAATCTGGGAGCGTACGGCGATGCCGGCATGGTGGTGACCAATGATCCGGAACTGGCAGATCGGATCAGACTTCTCCGAAACTACGGCCAGCGCAAACGATATTATCATGACATCAAAGGGTTCAACAGTCGGCTGGATGAACTTCAGGCAGCCTTTTTAAGGAAAAAACTGCTGCACCTCGACGAGTGGAACGTGCGCCGTCGCGAACTTGCCAAACAATATGCCGCGCTGCTGGACGACTGCGTGATGAAGCCGATCGAAAAAAACTATGCCTATCACATTTATCATCTTTATGTCATCCGATGCCAGCATCGGGATTTGCTGCAGCAATATTTATTGGATAACGGTATCCAGACGCTGATCCATTATCCCATACCGGTCCACTTGCAACAGGCCTATCAGGATATGAACCTGCCGCCAGGAACATTGCCCATTACCGAACAATATGCATCCGAAATTCTTTCCTTACCCATGTTCCCTGAATTGACCGATGAGCAGGTGAGCGTGGTGGCCGATGCCATCAATCGATTTTACCGCTAACTTTGTACAACATTTGATCGCAACGCCGAATAACCAATAATTCTGTCAGCTCTGTATTTTTCCGTACAGAGCTCAATTGTCATCCATGCACATTCTCAGGGCTTAGAATGATATGCTTTCTGATATGAATATGTTGTCATTGAAATCATCGAACGGAACGCTTCGCCGATTGAGCCAATGGATCGATCCCTATTTGCTTTTGGTGATTTTATTGTCGCTGTATATTCCGTGGATTGGGGTCCATCTCTATTTCCGCTATGATGATGCTGGGACTTTGCTTTGGGCATTGGACTTCAAAAAGAGCATTTTTCATGCGTTCGATCCAGCCCCATGGTTCGATGAGTACAATTTTTATAATGGTGTTGGTGGCTACTATCGGCCCTTTGAGTCGCTGTATATCATGCTGCTGGTAAAAATTTTCGGCCCAGAACCATTCTATTTCCATCTGATCAATGGTATCTTGGTCATTACCAGCGTGGTGTTCATGTACCAGATCGCGGTGTTGCTCAGTGGGAGTCGTCTGGCTGGCCTCATGAGCGCCGCAATCTTTCACCTCGCGTTTCAGTCCATCCTTTATGGCACTTACCATGTGGTGGTGCCGTTCGGATTCTTTTTTGAACTGATCACTTTCTATTTATTTATCAAAGGGCTGTATCAGCAGCAGTTTAGGACCATTGCGCTTGGATTTCTGTTCTTGATTCCGGCGACCAATCGCCAGACTACTGCATTGATCGTGACGGCCATGGTGGTAATCTTTTTTATCCTGCACTGGCGCGAATCTAAATTTCGCTTCTGGGAGCGAATCGCGATTTTCGTGATGGCCAGCGTACCGAACTTGCTGATCCCGTTCACCAAAAATTCCAGCCACGCCACGATCCTGAGCCAGCCGTTCAGCGTATCGGGATACTGGCATTATATCATAGAACGACTCGCTTTCTATTCGAATTTGATGACCAGTCGCTTGACGGGAGCGATTATCATAGGTGTTCTGTGTCTATTCTGGTTGACGAACCTCCCCTTGGCCAGATTATTTCCGAAAATCCCGTCCCGCTGGTTTTCTGTGATGGCGCTGCCGCTCAGCATGATAGCGATACTGATCGCATTGAAAATTCAACCGATCGCCATCGTGGTCCTTTATGTCAGTTTGTTCTATTTATTTTTTGCAGAGCGATCGTTGCAATTGGTGATCATCTGGTTTGTCGTATCGCTGGGTTTGTTCAGCATCATCAATTTTTACCACGATGCCTATTTCTTAGAAGCTGCTTTTGCATTGGCTATTGTGTTAGGAAAGGTGCTTTACCGGTCCGTGGTGAAACTTCAGCATGCATTCGATGTGCGGATTTCGCCGCGATGGGAACGAGGGATGTTGCTTCTATGCGGCGGGGCGATCGTTTCATTTGGGGCGATCGCCTGGAATGTTCCTGGCCTGCCAATCATCGGACCGAAGGTGGAGGCGGTAAAGATTCTCATCGAGACCAATCAGAATTTTCAACGCATGTTTGAATATTTGGCTTCGGAGCTGCCAGCCAATGCGAAAGTGTTTCAGCTTTCAGAGGAATATCTGGGGCTGACCATGACCCAACGCCGTTTTTTGCCTTTGCGTGAGCGGGCGGAAAATGTGAAGGTCATCAATATCTTGGATTCGAATGTCATGATCAAGGTATTGGGACGATGGGACATCGAATTTAAACATGCGGAGGGATTGATGCTGGGAATCCCAGACAATTGCGTTTTTATTGTGCATAACAAGCTGGAAAAGCGGATCGCCATGCAAAAATTTCAGCTTGAGCCGATTCGTCAGTTCAAAAATCACAACACTGAAGCAGGAGTCTATCGCGTGATCGCAGTGAAGGAACCGCTTTAATTGTTGCTTCCCATTTGATGAAAAATGTCAAATTTGCAGCGCGGGATTGAGCCAATATTTGAGAATCCAAGGAGCGCTGAAATGATATGAACCTCGGATGGATGTCTGGGCTTTATTTTAATCAATCAAATTTCAATATCCCCCTAATTTTTTGTTGCCATCGAATTCCTCTGTGAGCCATGTTATCGTCGTTGTGAGGATTTCACTAAAAAAACTCTTCAATGATTGGATGCCTCTAACACCAATCGAATTTCAGTTTCGAAAAATTTGAATGCCATTACAATTTGGTTTTTCAAAATTGAAATTCAATTTAAATAAGGCGAAATAGCTGGTGAAATTCATCCATACGGGAGGGGTTTAACGGGGCGATCCGCCAAAGAATTGCCAAAACCGCTTTGGGGGCATGATTGGATGCAATACATTGTTTCGCTCTAATACAATTTTGTATTTTTGGGCGAGCATTATCGAATGATAAGCCATTGAAAATGAGAGTGATTTCTCTGATTCATTTTCAGAAGAGTGTGTGGTATAATATTTGCCTGTTCACGATGAAAAGGAAGCGCGATGCGGTTCGAATAATTGATTCGCGCATGATGAGGTGATGAATCGTTGCAAACAAGCGGGCTTGCTGGCAGCAATTGGTTCGGCTGGTCTCACAGCCGAGAAGATGAAGGTGCGATACGTCCAAGCAACGCATAGCAGCATTCGAAACCGAAAGTCTACTAGCAATAATGAGAGAGTCAATCATGTCCCTACAATATTCCCTTAAATCAATCGCAGGGGCGCAGCATCTTTTAATGAGGAGGTTTGTAATGAAAAAACCGTATAATTTCAGCACTGCGGTTATGGTGGTTATGGTTAATATCATTTTTATGGCAACATGGCAATTTGGTTGGGGACAGACCTATAAGATTATGCCGTTGGGTGATTCCATCACTCGAGGGGTCACTGGATCATCAACCCCAGGTGGGTATCGAGATGATTTAAAACAGAAATTGAGCGATGAGTTTGTCGACACAGACTTTGTTGGCAGCTTATCGGACGGTTCTTTTTCTGATCCACAGCATGAAGGTCATGATGGTGCGAATGTTGAGTACGTCAACAATAATGTCATTACCTGGGTCACCAATGCTTCGCCGAATTTTGTATTGCTGAATATCGGCACGAACGATCTTGGTTTTACCCCAGTGGAGACGATTGCGGATAAGATCAATAGTATTTGTGATAAAATCTACAGCGTCAACAGCGGCATTACGATTTTTTTATCCAGCATTTTGCCGCGTGGGGATAACGCCAGCCGCGACAGCTTGGCCAACCAGGTGAACAAACAGATCAAAAGAATCGTGGTGCAAAAATTAGAAGCTGGATATAGTATCTATTATGTGGGGAATAACGAGCTATTTCGTGCAAACCCCAACTGGGCAACGGAATATCTATCCGATGGGTTGCATCCGAATGATACTGGGTACAATTTGATGGCCGAGCTATTCTGGAGTGCCATTATGAATGTCATTAAAAATGATGGCACGCTGGTGATCGATAATTTCAACCGTTCTGGGATTGGCATTGCTTGGGAATATGATCCGGCGTTTTCGCTCGAGACTGTCGCGCCTGGGCAGCGAGAACTGTCGAATACCTCCAGTGATGGGGGCTGGAATATGATGGCTGTCTACAAAGCCGTCACCAATCCTGGGCAGGCTTCGATCCGCTGGGGGCAAAATGCCGATGCGATAGGGATCGAGAATGGCGGATTGGCGCTGCGATTGAATAAGCCGTCAATAACGGCCAATGGCTATCTGCTGCGCGTCAAGCAAGATGGTACTCTTAATTTGTGGACCATCGTGAACGGTGCTCCAAGCGAGGATATTGCCGAAGCCCCTGGAATCCAACCGACGGCTGGTCAGGTGTTCACGGTCAAGTTATCTTCTGATGCCGTTGCCCATCATTTTCATTGCTATATTGATGAAAATTACATTGGAACGGTATCAGATTATGACAAACGGCGTGGCAACGAAGCGGAATTGTATGCGGGCGTGATGCTGCGCGGCAGCATAGAGGGAACTTCGTTACAAAACAATATCGATAATTTCAACTTGCTCATCGTTGGAGATGTCACTCCGCCAGCTAAAATTAAGAATTTGGCCGTGGCTTCGACATCCGGGTCTTCAGTAACGCTGACTTGGACCGCGCCAGGAGACGATAGCCTCTCTGATCGGGCCTCGTATTACGACATCCGCTACTCCACTTCTGCATTAACGGATGCCAACTGGAGCAGCGCGAACAAAGCGACCAATATCGAAGCGCCCAAATCGCCAGGAGCGACCGAAAATTTTGTGGTGATGGGCCTGGAAAGCAACAAGCGATATTATTTTGGAATCAAAACAGCAGACGAGGAATACAATTGGTCGCTGCTTTCGAATATTGTGGATGGTACCACCAGTGGCGGGGCAGCGCTTCAAAAATCCGATGAATTTAATGATCCCTCAACTCTTACCACCCTATGGAGCGCCAATCCTTCATACGTCATCAAAAACGGTGAACTGGACAATACTTCTACTGTGGACAATTGGGGACAATTGGCGGTATTTAAGGCCAATGTGAATCCTATCGAGGCATCGATCACCTGGTCCGCCAATGCCACCTCAGAAGGCATTGATAAAGGTGCACTGGCATTAATGCTCGACACAGATAACTATGCCACGGCCAATGGCTATATGGCATGGATTCGAACGCTGGTGGGGGATAATCCCGTGCTTTATCTTTTTACCCATAAAGCAGGCACTCCGGATGTGTTTTTGGGCACCTATACGGCAACTGGTCTTAAAAAACCTGGTCCTGGGGATGTATTTAAGGTGGCGGTGAGCAGCGATGCCAGCGGGCATCATTTCGATTACTATGTAAATGAGAAATTTTATGGGCGCATCAACGATCCCAACAAAACTTACAGCAATGGCACGGATTATTATATGGGTATCGAGCTTCACGGCAATTTGGAGAACAATGTCGACAAATTTGTCACGGTGAACACCGTGGGAGCGCCTTCTGAGATGAAGAAGGTCAAGCCGATCGACACGCCGACCGGGATCGTGGGAAAACCATTGGCCGATTCACTGATCGTTCGGATAACGGATAAAAGCGGCAATCCAATTTCTGGGATCAACGTGGATTTTACGGTAACGCAGGGGGGCGGCAAAGTGGATCTTCAGAGCACGGACAACTATGTGCGATTGGAGGCCGAAAAAGCTACGGTGATCCAAAGCCCCATGGAAATCGGCGTTGATCCTGGCGCTTCCAATAGCCAATATGTGACGCCCAATGGCGGGGTGCCAATGGAAGGTAAGGTTGAATATAACTTTTATGCGAAAGAGGCCGGCACCTATGTGATCTGGTGCCGCATTGCCATGCAAGATAATCAGCGTCATTCGTTGTTTGTCCAAGTGGATGGCAAGCCGGCAATCTCTGCCGAGGGCGATCCACCGCCGCCCGATGGGGTCTGGGACTATCAGGAATACGAACCTGGTCCTTGGGTGTGGAAAGTGGTCACCGATCGAGCGAAGAACGGCGATGTGGCTACATTTACGTTGAACAAAGGAACCCATAAGCTAACTATCACACAGCGATCTGGGACTGGAACGTGGATTGATAAAATTTTGTTATCCAATAACTACAGTTATATCCCATCGGGTCTGGAACAAGTTCAGCAATACATTACCGACTCTTATGGACAGGCGCGGGCGCAATATACGCTCGGAACCGTGGCAGGAGAAAACCGGGTCGAGGCATTGGCCCCAGCTTACACGCTGACCGGTGCCCCAGTGGTCTTTGTGATCAATGGCAATGCTGATACTCCAGTGACCATGGTGGCCTCGTCAGCGACCAGCATGACCGGCATAGGCGGGCAGAAACTGGCCCAGCCGTTCGAGGTCACGCTAAAGGATAAATATAATAACGCAGCCGCCAATTACGAGATCACCTTTACCATTACCGAAGGGGATGGCTTTTTATCCAATGGCCAAACCGTTCATAAGGTCAAATCCGATGCGGCTGGCAAAGCATCCACCTATCTCACCCTGGGCACCGAGTCTGCCAACAATAAAGTGGTAGCCAGCTTTGGCACGCTGCCATCAGTGACTTTCACGGCGACGGCCACCTCGGGCATTGCCAAGACGATGCAATATCACAGTGGCAATTCTCAATCCGGCAAAGTGGGAACCACGTTGTTGAACCCGCTGAAAGTGAAGATCGTCGACAGTGCGGGCAATCCAGTGGTGAACCACAATGTTAAATTTCAAGTAACCGGTGGCGGCGGAAGTTTGGTGCCGGTGGGGCTCAATGGGGAGCAACTTGGTGAATCGGCTGGAACGATAGGGATGCTGGAAGATGCCAGTGGAACTCCCACGCTGGAAGTGTTGACGAGCAGCGACGGTACAGCCGCAGCCAAATTGGTGCTCGGTTTCATTGCAGGGACCAACACGGTTCAGACCACTTCCAGCACCGGTGGCGCCGCAATGACGCCGATTGAATTTAATGCTACCGCCATACCAGACATGCCCGATACCTTGATCCAGGTGAGTGGCAACAATCAGACTGGAGCAGCCGGGATGCAACTGAGCAATCCCTTCGTCGTCAAGGTGACCGATACTTATAGAAATCCCATTGGGGATCATGAGGTGAAATTTTCGGTGACGGCAGGGAATGGTTATCTGGACGGCACAACCAATCGTACGGTGACCAAACGGACCGACCCTCAGGGAAATGCCCAGGTGTATCTCACATTAGGTCAAACTGCTGGCGTGGTCAATACGGTGAAGGTGGAGTCCTATTATGGCGGCCAGGTGTTGTTGAATAGCGGTTTTGAAACCTTAGGCGCTGGCGGAGCCGATGTGTTTGCCAATTGGGATGAAGAGGTATCTGGCAGTTCCAGTATCAAGGATGAGACCGCTTCGGTCCATGGTGGCTCCCATGCCTGTTTGTTGCAAAAGAACGATCAAGATGTCCGCATTCGGCAAACAGCGAAGCTATATCCAGGCCAGGAATACACGGTGTCGTTCTGGGGCAAGATCAGCGGAGCGACCAATTTTGGGGTAGCGATCAAGAACCAATCGACTGGCCATTGGTGGAACGGAGAAAAGCAGCAGTGGGAGACCTCGGCATTCTCCAATAAATTCGCTTTGACCGCTGATTATAAGCTTTATTCTTTAAGCTTTACCACGATGAACGCGGGTGATGAATATCGGGTGATTTTTGAGACCTATGCGGGTCAGGCGGCACATACCGTTCGTATCGATGATGTGGCATTGAGCTTGAAGGCAACTGGCACCACCGCCAAGGCGCTACCCGGTTCGCCGGTGAATTTCAATGCCACAGCCGGGGTAGTCACCTCGCTGCAATCGAAAACGCCCATCAATTTGAATGGCTCGCCTGGCGTTCCGCTGGATGATACGCTGGCAGTCTATGTGAAAGACAATTATGGCAACCCCGTGGGGGGATATCCGGTGACGTTCTCATCGACCAGCGGGGATAATCCTGGGACGTTCAATGGCCATAGTTTCCATGAGGTGATTGCGACCACCAACGCTCAAGGGATTGCTCGGGCGATCTTTTATCCTGGAAGCAAGCCTGGAGTGGCATCCATTGCCAAGGCCATTGCCACTGGTCTGGCTGGCTCGCCAATCACGTATACTGTTCAGGTGGCCGAACTGACGGAATTGAAATACGTGGACGGGAACAATCAGACCGGTACTGTGGGCACGGCGTTGCCCAAGCCGTTGGTCGTCAAGGTCGTGGACCAGCGGGGCAAGGCGATTCCGAATGTGGATGTCACCTTCAAAGTGGTGCAGGGCAAAGGCAAGGTTGGCAGCGATTCGGTGGCCGTGGTGAAAACGGATACCAGTAGCTATCAGGCGCAGGTGATCTTCACCCTTGGGCCAAACCCCGGCACCAATAACCATATCGTTGAGGCCAGCGCCAGCTACAAAGGCAAACCATTAACCGGGTCGCCAGTCCGATTTACTGCCTCAGCGACGATTGGGGGAGCGACCGAGCTGGTGGAGGTCAGTGGCAACTATCAGCGCACTGTCGTTGGCAGCCCGCTGGAGAATCCGCTGGTGGTCATGGTCGGAGATGCCTATCGAAATCCGATATCAAACCACTCGGTCACCTTCACGGTGAAGAGCGGCGGGGGCTTTCTGGACGGAGATTCCACCAAAAAAACGGTGACCAAGAAAACGGACAAGGATGGGAAAGCTCAAGTGGTGTTGACGGTGGGGCGCGTTTCGGGTCAGAACAACAACACGGTGGAGGTGGTGGCGTATAAGGCCGGTACGCAAACCCATTTGACCAATTCACCAATGACGTTCTATGCCTCAGCTACTCATAGTGCCGCTCACACGCTGGAAACGGTGTCCGGGACCAACCAGCCGCGCAGCCCAGTGCGACTGGCGTTGCCCCAGCCATTTGTGGTGAAAGTGAAGGATCGCAACGGTAACCCGGTCTCGGATCATCCGGTCCAGTGGGAGGTTGTCCAGGGCGGTGGCAGCTTCGATGGCTTGACCGATTCGGTGAAGACGGTGAATACCAATGCCAATGGTCTATCGCAGGTCTATTATTATCCTGGCGCAGTGGCAGGACTTCAAAACGTGGTAAGGGCGCGCTCCTGGAACCAGGTGGAACTCAACGGCTCGCCTCGAACTTTTGTGGTGGAGACCAAAGAAGGATCGGTGAGCGCGAAAAAATCCGTGGTGAGCGCCACCAGCCCGGTTCCAGCGGATGGTGAGACTAAATCGACCATCACGGTGATCCTCCAGGACGATTGGGGCAACAAGATCGCCAATAAAGTGGTGGGATTCCTGAGCGTTTCCGGCAGCAATAATGTCCAATCTGGCTTCTTTGATCCGACGGATGCCTCCGGCAAAGCGCTCGGCTATCTGGCTTCGAAGAAAGCCGAGGTCAAAGTGGTCCGGATCCGAGACATTACGGACGGGATCAATTTGGAGGACACCGCAGCGGTGCGATTTAGCCCATTAGCCGCACATAGCATTGGCTATGTCTCAGGAACCGATCAGATCGCAAATTTCGGGACCGCGGTGAAAGATCCGATCAAAGCGGTGGTATTGGATGTCAATGGCAATCCCATTCAGGGGCATCCGGTCCAGTTCCAGGTTTATGAAGGTGGTGGATACATTTGGGAGCATCAGCAGTTGAAGCAACCCTTCATCTACACGGATCAAAACGGCATCGCCGCTGCCAACTGGGTGTTAGGCCCATCCATCGTGGTGAACCGTGCCAAGGCAGTGGCTGAGGGATTAGCCGGTTCAGGAAATGTCCGTTATATCGCAACTGGACGCAGCAATACCGCGGCCGCATTGAAGAAGGTGAGTGGCGATCTGCAAACCGGTACTGCTGGTCTGCCCTTGACTAATCCTTTGGTAGTGAAGGTGGTGGATAAGAATGGTGATCCGATCTTTGATCATCCCGTGAAATTCAATGTCGAATTTGGCGGCGGGAGTTTCAGTGGGGAGACGTCCGCAAATGTTCGATCGAATCCGTTTGGTGAAGCGATGGCGGTATTTACGCTTGGCAAACAGGCGGGATCGAACGTTGCATCGGCCAGTGCGCCAGGATTAACTGGTTCGCCTCAGGGATTTACTGCCCAGGGTTTAGCCGGTAAGCCTGCGAAGATCGTCAAATGGGCTGGTGAAGGAAAGACTGGGCCAGTGGGCGGCCGGATCAGCGGAATTCAGGTGAAAGTAACCGATATTTTCGACAACGCTGTAGCGGGTTATGTGGTGAATTTCGCCATCAATAAGGGGGATGCCACCATTAGCGGCCCCAGCGCTATTGCCAGCGGACCGGATGGCATCGCTTCGTTGACGATCAATGTGGGCAGCACCATTGGCGAGATCGAAATCATTGCTGCAGCCCCGGGATTAATCGGTGACGGTCTTATCATTAAGGTTTATGCTGTGGCCGCTGCCGCCGTTGCTATGAAGGAATACAGCGGCAATAATCAGCAAGGGACCATTGAGCGAGAACTGGTTTATCCGCTGTCCGTTGTCGTGCTCGATCAATACGGCAATCCGGCAGCCAATCAAAATATTCCCATCTCGTTTGTGATGATCGAGGGCAACGGTGTGGTGTTGGATCGAACCGCTTATTCTGATGATCGAGGCGTCGCTTCGGCAAGATTTCAATTGGGCAATATGACGGGCGCGAATTATAAGGTGTGGGCCATTAATAATTCGCTCTCTGGATCGCCGGTCGAGTTCAAAGCCACGGGCGTGGTGAATAAATTCCCATTATTCGATCCCATCCCGACAGCAACGATCCGCGAAAATCAAAATATCAATTTCAAGGTCAATGCCACCGATGGCGATAATGATGCGATTCGCTACGGGATCCGAAATCTGCCTCAAGGCGCCATGTTCGATTCGTTAGGCAGCAAGCAGTTCAATTGGACACCGAGCTATTTTCAAGCAGGCAAACATATCATCCATTTCATGGCTTGGGATAATAAGGGTGGCTTTGATGATGAACCGGTCACAATTATCGTTGAAAATGTCAATCGGCCACCGCAGATCACGTATTATGAGCCTATCAGCATCAATCTGGTTGGACATAAGAATATCGGAGAGACGTTCCGGTTCCTCGTCCAAGTGAGCGATCCTGATTACGATCAAATCAGCTATTCTTGGTATGATAACGATGTGTTCGTCAGCGCGAAAAACAGCTATGATTTCCTCGTGGCGGACAATATTGTTGGTAGCCATAAGATTAAAGTTGTGGTGTCCGATGGCTATGATACCGTGGAGCGAAGTTGGGATTTATACGTGAAGACTCCCGTACAATTAGCGAGTTTTTCGGCTCGCATGAATGAGCGCACCCATGCCATTGATTTGGAATGGGAAACCACGGTGGAAGTCGCCCATGCTGGATTCAATTTGCTGCGAAAGTCGGCTGGTGAACGAGAGTATCAGCAGATCAATTTGCAGTTAATTCAATCGGATGGGACCAAAAAATATCGTTATGCGGATCGCGCCATTGAGGTGGGAGAAACCTATTCCTACAAATTGGAAGACGTTTCGATCACCGGGGAAAAAACGCAGCATGATGCCATTACGATCATGGTAGAACGGCCGAAAGCGTTCAAGTTGGCCCAGAATTATCCCAATCCGTTTAATCCAATGACATTGATCGAATTCCAGCTCCCAGAGCAATGTCAGGTGAGGATAGCTATTTACAATATGCTTGGACAGGAAGTGAGATCATTGGTGGATGATGTGAAGCCGGCGGGCTATCATTCGGTGATTTGGGACGGTCGGGATAACGCTGGCGCGATCGTGAGCTCAGGCATTTACTATTATCGGATGATCACATCATCTTACAATGAGGTGAAAAAAATGGTGCTGTTGCGATAAGCTGCTGAGGGCTGGGACCATTAACCCAAGGGTGCCAATTCGATAGGCTCTGGCTGGTAGTCCGCATGGTCAGCGATTTTTGGCCGCAGACAATTGATCGATGGCAAAGGTGATGGTGTTTCTTCGTACTTCCTCCGGTCGCGTTCCGTTGGGTTGGGAACCAGCCGGAGGAAGTTCATTTTATTCGGACTTTTCAGGGGAAAATCGAGAAAGGCAGAGATGATGCAAGGGGAAAGGACAAATTACAGACGGATCCTGCTGGTTAATCCAGCGATCGACAAGGAGAAGAAATATGGCAAATTGGTCAGCATGATGCTGACGCCTTCGGTGCCGTTGAGCATCGTGTTTTTGGGCACGTTTTTGGAGAGTCAGGGCTACGAGGTAAGGCTTTTCGATGAGCAAATTGAATGGCTGGATGAGCATCGAATTCAGGGGTTGGTCAACGAGTTTCATCCTGGGGTGATCGGTTTCACCTGCACCACTCCAGGGATGGCGCGCGCCCATGAGATTGCCGCGGATATCAAAAAGATCAATCCCGAAATCAAGGTTGTGATGGGCAACATTCATCCCACGGTGTTGCCTGAGGAGACGCTCCGCGATACCAATGTCGATTTGGTGGTGCGCGGCGAGGGCGAGTTCACCATGTTGGAATACCTGCAATCCCTGCAGCAAAAAGGGGATCTCAGCAAAATCGATGGGATCTCCTATCGATGCAATGGTGCATTTCAGCATACGAAACAGCGGGCATACGAGAAAGACTTAGATGTATTTCCCCCGGTCAATTGGAAATTATTGACCGATTTTCACAGCAGTTATGTGATTGAATGGATTCTCACGTCGCGGGGCTGCCCATACAAGTGTGTTTTTTGTTCGGCGCGGAGTATTTCCGGTTACAAATATCGGTTCAATAGCCCGCAGCGGGTCATCCAGGAGGTGGATAATGTGGTCAATAATTATGGGGCGAAATTTTTTAGCTTTGCGGACGATAATTTTGTGGTCCGAAAGGAACGCGCGCGACAGATCTGCAATTTGCTGATCGAACGCGGTTATCATAAGTATACCAAATGGCTCTGCCAAACCCGAGCGGATGCGGTGGATCAGCCGTTATTGGAACTGATGCGCAAGGCTGGCTGCGAATATATCAGCTTTGGCATTGAGACCGGGACGCAGCGGTTGTTGGATCTGATCGGTAAAAGCTTAAAGATCGAGACCATTGAAAAAGCGGTGAATATGGCGCATCAGGTGGGCATCAAGACGCGGGGATCGTTTATGCTGGGGCTGCCGACCGAAACCCGAGAGGAGTCGTTGGCCACCATTGATTTCGCTCTTCGACTACCGCTGGATATCGCCAAATTTAATCTGGCCGTGCCATATCCAGGGACTGAGCTATTGAACATGGCCATCGCCGAAGGCCTTCAGATCACCGGGGACTGGTCGAAAATCAATACAGCGGCTGGACTCAGCGATACCCAGGCGTTCTACATTCCCAAGGGTCGAACCATGGCCGAACTGGCCAAGCTGCAAAAGATGGCCCATGCCAAGTTTTATCTGCGACCTAAACAGTTGTGGCGCATCTTAAAGCGAGAGAACATCGATTTCAATCTGCCGAAAATTCGGTCGCCGCGACAATTCTTTGAATTGATGTCGGCCGCCGCCGAGTTTTTGGTGCATACGATCAAAAAATAGCGTCACAGCGGCTCCGCAGCTTATGCGCTTTGTACGTATATTGCGATGTTCAGTTCAAGGCTATAACCAGCAAAATTAAATACGGCAGTGCTTCTTTAGCACCCGGTTTCAATATTGGTCAGCTCACATGAAATTTGTCATGATGGAGAATAATGACCAACATACGGCAGCGAAGCTGATATTTAGACTGATCTTCTATCCTACTGTGTGGCTTCCAGAATGCTGACCATGAGGGTCGAGGAAGTTTCGAGTTCCCCAATGAGGCAAGGAATCAATTGCACTAGCGATGTTCAAATAATAAGGGGCATGCTATGAAAATCTGTAACTTCATTGCAATCGCTTGTGGCGTTTTGTTGAATATCTCAAGTTTCGCTTTTGGTCAAAGCGAACCAGGCAATTCGTTTTTTGGGACATTGAATCCAGCAGCGTCATTTTATGGTCGCGAATACATCGAGCGGATCGGCTATGCATTGGCTGGAGCTGGCGATGTCAATGGCGATGGATTCGATGATTTTATGATTGGGACATTTCACAATGGCGTCATGGGGGCGGATGCCGGAGCGGTATATCTTTTTTTGGGCCATCCATATCTGCGCTGGACGCTGGATGATACTGTTTCACATGCTGATGCGCGGTTATTGGGCCAGCAGGCTTACGATGCAGCTGGTTACTCGGTAGCCTGCAACGGCGATCTCAATGGCGATGGCCTGGATGACATGATCATCGGCGCTCCAGCCGGCAACGACAAAGTGCCTTATATGCCCGGCCGTGTCTATATCCTATTTGGTCGAAAAAAAGCCAATTGGGGCTATTACTTTCGCTTGTTCGATAATTGCGATGCAATCTACGAGGGGGAAGGAAATCAAGACCTGGCCGGGTTATCGGTAGCCTATGTTGGCGATCTGAATGGCGATGGATATGATGACTTTCTCGTTGGTGCGCCATTTCATAATGGAAAATATACGGATCAAGGCAAGGTATATCTCATTTTGGGCCGATCCGCCCCCTGGATCAAAACGGACTATTTGATGGACGCGGATGCAAGTTTCGTCTATGAGATGAGCAGTGCGAAAACTGGCTATTCGGTCGCTGGAATTGGGGATGTGAACGTTGATGGCGTGCCCGATTTCGCCATTGGCGCCTATGGCGCGAGCCATGTATTTGTGCTGTATGGCCGACCAAAAATTAATTGGGGCAAAAATTTCGATCTGGAAAATGCCGATGTGATTATTTATGGCAGCAGTCGATGGGCGAAAGAAGGTATAGGCTGGCGAGTGGCAGGCGGAGCCGATGTCAATGGGGATGGCATTTCCGATCTGCTCATTTCGGCCACGCAAAACAGCGACCACGGCACCCGGGCTGGAATGGTGTACGTCCTATTCGGTAAAAAAGATGGCTGGGGCGTATCTGAAATATCTCTGAATGACGCCGATGCCTCGTTCTATGGTGAACAGCCAGGCGATCAAGCTGGTTGGGGGCTGGCCACGATTGGTGATGTCAATCGCGATGGGTTTGCCGATTTCCTGGTCGGCACTTACAAAGATGAGAATGGCCCGGTCAATGGCAAAGCCTATCTGATCAAAGGGAAAGCGACAGGATGGCAGAAGGATGTGTCGCTGGCGACTGTGCCGGACTATTGCCAGCGCAGTGCTGAAGGGATTGGCTATACTGTCGCACCCGCTGGTGATTTCGATGATGATGGGATTCCAGATTATATCATTAGCGCCCCGTTCAATAGCGATATCCAAAAATGGAATGGCAAGGTCTATTTGTTCGCCAGCCAAGAAGTGCCCTATGAGATTGCCGGCCAGATCACTTATCACAGGACAGGGCATCCTATTCCAGGCGCCTGGTTGAAAGTGGATACCCTCGCCGTCGCTGCTGATACGACCGATAATTTCGGCCAGTATCAAATTTATGTGCGTGGCAAGCATGACCATACGGTCTCGGTAGAAAAGCCCCTCGGCAGTCATCAGGGTTCGGCGATTAGTGCATTTGATGCAGCCCTGATCGCCCAAATGGCAGTAAAGTTGGCTGTGCCTGATACCATCCATCGCGATGCAGCGGATGTGAACCGCGATGGCAAAATCACCATGTACGATGCCGCCAATACGTTGCGCTGCGCCGTCTCTTTGCCTGCCCTCCCCAATACCTATGCTGGTCAGTGGGTATTCACTCCAGCCAGCATGTTTTATGATTCGGTCGTCTCCCACTATTCAAATCAGAATTATGTAGGGTTTCTCAGAGGCGATGTCGATGGCAACTGGCGGGCTCCTGGTTTGGGTTTAGTCAAAAGCCAGGAACCGAGCCAATCGCTGCATTTTGTGGCCAGCCTCAATGGGGATGAAGTCAGGCTGCCTATCGAGGTGGATTTGGACTTTGGCATGATTTCGTTTGATCTGGATGTCAGCTTTCAGCAGTCAACGCTGGAGCTGGTGGATGTTGAGCGGGCTCCGCTGCTCACCAATTTTCAGTGGGCGATAAATCGGGATCTTGAAAATCAGGTGAAAATAGCGGCCTATGGCCAGCAGCCTGTTTCGGCTCGGGGTCAATTATTGGTGCTCGTATTCCGAACGCTTCATCCCGTCGACAGTAATGGCTCGATCCAAATCAATCAATTTTGGGTCAACAATATCTCATTGATAGCTCAGGCATCCATTGCTGGAGTGGAAGGCCCATCGTCCCTTCCGCAGCAATTTGTGCTACATCAAAATTATCCCAATCCGTTCAATGGCTCGACCCGCATCTGCTTTGATACTCCTCGGCCAGCTAAGATTCGCCTGATCATTTTTAATGTGCTGGGCAAAGAAGTGCGAACATTGTTCGATGGGATAGCCTCCCCTGGTAGACATAGCGTGGATTGGGATGGTAAAGATAAGTTTGGAGTGGCAGCGGCGTCCGGAATATACATTGGCAGGGTGGAATATGAGGGAAAATCAGAGCAAATTAAAATTATCTATATGCAATAGGGGGATCTCCGCATGAAGGGAACCATAGGAATATGCGTGATCATTTTCATCTTATCGTTTCGCCTTGCAATTGGGGAGGCTGGCAACGATCGAATAATGCATCAGGCGCAGGTTGGGCCGATTTACCCCGATGCGACTTTCGTCTGCCATAACGCCAATGAACGATGTGGTTATTCTATGGCTGGGGCGGGCGATGTGAATGGTGATGGATTCAGTGATTTCATGGTAGCGGCCTATCACAATTACCTCCATGGCTGGAATTCGGGTGGTGTGTATTTGATCAAAGGTGGACTGGATCAGCGTTGGGGGATGAATGTGGACATTGAAACCGCTGCAACCGCGATCTTTCGAGGGAGCCAGGATTACGATATGGTTGGCTATTGCGTGGCTGGCCGAGGCGATTTCAATGGCGATGGATTGAGCGACCTGGTCATCGGTGCCCCAGGCACCTGGGATCGGATGCCAGAAACCCCAGGCTGGACCTACCTGGTATTTGGCAAGAGACAGATGGATTGGGGCAAGGATTGTCAATTGGAGGTCTCGGCCGATGTGAAAATCGTCGGCGAGAAGCCGCTGGACCAATTTGGCTATGCTGTTTCGTTTGTTGGGGATATTAATCACGATGGTTATGATGACATCATTTGTGGTGCACCCTATCGCAATCAATACCAAAAATGGGATGGGAAAGCATATCTGATCTTGGGTTCAGCCCTCGGGTGGAATAACAGCGACCCGGTAACGAGAAAAGCTGTGGCCTCTTTTTATTATCCGGTCGAGGAGGCTTTAACCGGTTACTCGGTCGCTGGAGTGGGCGATGTCAACCGAGATGGTACGCCAGATTTTGTGATTGGTGTCCCAGGGGCGAATGTGGCCTGTCTAATGTTTGGCAGACCCACCGTGGACTGGGGGCATGATTTTGACCTGCGCAATGCTGATGTCAAATTTTGGGGCGAAATAGATGGCGATTATGCCGGGTCCTGGATCAGTGCTGCCAATGATGTCAACCGGGATGGCTATCCCGATTTCATGATCTCCGCCATTCAAGCCTATTTCAACGGCGGGAGAATCTATTTAATCTTCGGAAGAGATCGCTGGTCGACAAGCGATGTGCCGCTTGCCACAGCCGATGCTTCGTTTAGAGGCGAAGATGTGGAAACGCACACTGGTTTTTGTACTTCAGGTTTAAAAGATTATGACGGCGACGGCTATGATGACCTGTTGATCGGTGCTCGTTATCTCAATAACATCGACATCCCGCATGCTGGCAAGATGTATCTGATCAAGGGCCGAGCCAGCGGCTGGCAGCGGGATACCGATCTGGAGCAGGCCGATTATTATTTCTGGGGCCCAGATTCCATCACCTGCGCCGGTTGGCAGGTGGCTGATGTGGGCGATGTGAATGGCGATTACGGTCATGATTTCATCGCCTCAGGGCCATTTAACAGCACCGGCGCCCATTGGGGCGGGAAAATATTTTTCTTCTTCGGCAAAAATATTGCGTATCAAATTGACGGTACCGTCGTCTATCATTCTCATCACCAGCCAATCCCAGGTGCAAAATTGATACTAATTGGCAGTTCAATGGATAGCACCGTCACAGATTCTGTCGGTTGCTATTCTTTCTGGCTAAAACCTCAAGGGAACTATCAGATAACGCCCACCGAACCTGATGAGATTGGGAATCAAGATTATGCGATCTCCGCCTATGATGCGGCATTGGTGGCCAGCCATGCCATTGGTATTGACACGCTATCGAATCTCTACCGATTGGCAGCCGATGTCGATCAAAATGGGATGATCCAGATGTTCGATGCCGCGATGATTGCCCGCTTTGCTGTAGATCTCCCAGCGTTGCAATCCTCCCATGTCGGCGAATTCCGTTTCGATCCCCCGATGCGCAGGTATAGCAACCTGCAAAAATCCTTGCAGGGAGAAGATTACCTTGGCGTGATGCTTGGCGATGTGGACGGCAATTGGCACTCCTCTGTCACCATTGCCGCCAAAACGCTCGGTAATTCGGTATTGCCAAGTAGTCTGGTGACGCTGTTTAATGCCCGGCCTTCCATTCCATTGACTATCAACGATTTTGTGGACGCCAGGTCGATCGATCTTCAGCTCGAGTACGATCCCATGGACTTGCAATTTCTTGAACTTCATCGGACCGAGATCACCAAGAGTTTTTCATGTGAAATCAATGCGGAAGTGGCGGGCAAAATTAAGATCGCCATGTACAATGCTAAGCCTGTGCACTTTCAGGGTGAAATTCTTCGATTGCAATTTCAGGTCACCAATTTGAATAGAAATCCCTCCACGCGCCTCAAATTATCCATGATTCGCGTGAACGATGTTCGGTTCCCATCTGAGGAGACCTGGATTTTCATGACGGATAAGAACGGCTTGAGCGTCGCAACAGAAGGGGTTTTGACCTGCCAGCCAAATCCGTTTAATCCAACGACACATTTGATGTTTAAGAATCGGATGCCGGGTAGGGGGCGGCTAGTGATTTACGATATGCTAGGCAAGGCTGTGCGCAATTTTGATCTGGGCGATCTATCCCCGGGAGACCATCAGGTGATCTGGGATGGGAAGGATGATCGTGGGAGCGAACTTTCCAGTGGGCTCTATTTCGCCCGATTTCGATGTGGCGATGAGGAGGCCATGATGAAAATGATCAAGCTAAAATAACGAGGAACGGTCATGCAACGATGTAAATTGGCGCTAATATCTTGGCTCAGCGCTATCATCATTGCATGGGGGAACAATGGTGGAATTGCGCAGATCAACGTTCAACTGGTCGATGTAATATCCGCGCCCAACCATACCGTCAGCATCCCATTGCTGACCAGTGATCTGTCCGGATATGATATTATTTCCTATCAATTCGAGGTGCTATTCGATTCGCTGGTGATTCGGGCAGTGGGCGTTTCTGTAGAGGGCACAATTGCTGCGCCATGGGGTCATCCAGCGGTCAACCTCGATAGCACTGGCAGGATGATTGTTGGCAATTTTGGGACGCAGGCGCTGTCCTCTGGGGACACGCTGTTGAAGCTGTTGTTCAACGTCGTAGGGAACCCAGGGGACACCAGCCTGATTGTGTTAAAGGAGTTTCAATTCAATAATGGCAGTCCATCGGCCTGGTTGAAGAACGGTCGGTTGAAGGTGGAAATGCCCAGCGGAGTGGCACGAGGACATTCTCCAAGCGTTCCGAGACAGATGATCTCTCTATCCAATTCGCCAGAGCCATTTCCAGATCGGACCGCAATTCACGTCAGGCAGCTCCCAGCAGGGCCAATTGAAATCGACATATTCAATATCTTGGGTCAACGGGTCAAACACCTGGGCAGCTTGATTCCCGAACACGCTCAAATAGAGCTATTTTGGGATGCAACCAACCAATACGGCGACCCGGTCCCTGCCGGCATTTATTTCTGCGTCGTGACCCAATTCAACCAGATTTTGGCAGTTGATCGGATGATATGTATTAAGTAGCAGAGGAGAATATGACGCTTGTTCGATGGATGACCATAGCGGTCGTTTTGGTTTTCATTTCAACAGCAGCGCTGGCCCAAGTGTTGGTCAGCTTGCCAGATACCACGGCAAATTGGAACAGCACGGTGACCATACCGATTCGGGTCAGCGATGTCAGCGCTTATGCCATTTACTCGTATGAGTTCATATTGAATTATAATGCGCTTGTTTTAACCCCTATTTCCGTTGATCAAAATAATACGATTGCATCGGGCTGGCAAAAGCCAGAGATGAACGATTCGACCAAAGGCATGCTGGTCGTCGGGGGATATGGCGCCAATAAATTGGTCGGCAGCGGCCGACTGGTCAATATCACGTTTCAAGTGATCGGACAACCAGATCAAGTCAGCGATTTGACATTTAGCTATTTTGCGTTCAATATCGGCACCCCATCCGCGAGCTTGACCAATGGCAAGGTAAAAGTGATCGCGAATTTGGTTGCCGTCACCATAACGACCGATGTGTTGAATGGCACGGAGGTCGTGGTCGATGGTCGCTCGTATCCAGCGCCATACCAGACCTATTGGGAAAAGGGAAGCAGCCATCAGATTTCTGCACCGGCCACGCAAACCATGGGGGATCGGCGTTATCTTTTTCAGTCGTGGAGCGATCAAGGGGCGCAAACGCATACCGTTTCGGTGACCCAGCCTACCACGTTCACCGCCAAATATGGCACTCAGTATTTGCTGACGATCCAATCGGCTCATGGCACGCCGCAGGGGGGCGGCTGGTACAATGCTGGGGCAAGTGCCAATTTCTCGATTGATTCAGCGATTGTGGAACATGGTGATACCAAATACCTATTCTTGTCCTGGACCGGAAGCGGCACTGGGAGCTATACTGGACCATCGCGGCAGGCATCTGTAGTCATGAATGGCCCAATCATTGAAACGGCCAACTGGACCACACGATATTACGTGGATGTGCGTTCTGATGTCGGCGCGCCGTATGGAAGCGGGTGGTATTCTCCAGGGACGTTGGTGACCTTCGGCATGGATTCCTCCGCGTTTATTCGGCCTGATGTTCATCATCGATTTCGATCGTGGACTGGGACTGGTCCCAATAGCTACACAGGGACAAATCTTACCGCTACCATTACTGTCGTTGGCCCAGTCATTGAACAGGCGGTCTGGGATACCGAATTTTTATTGATTACCGGTTCGCTTCCTGACGGGCTGCTTCAGGTCCCTGGCGGGGGCTGGTATGCCAAAGGCCAGACATTTACCACCATCCAAGCACCTGACCCATTGATCGTCAATCAAGTGAGCTATCGGTTCAAAGGATGGAAGGTCAATGAAGCGATTGTCCCTGGCAATCCAGTGACGGTGGTGATGGATGGGCCCAAAACGGTCATTGCCGATTACAGCACCGATATTACCGTGGTAATAACCACTAATATTGGAGCGGGTACAAAGGTCATTGTTGATGGCGAAGAGAAAAATGCTCCATGCATAGCCCAATGGATTGCTGGGACACGGCATAGCATCGGGGTGGTCAATGTGCAAAACGGCGCACCGGGGGTTCGATATAGCTACGTCCGCTGGAGCCATGGCGGAAGTCAGACGCAGGAGGTGATTCCCACCATCAACACCACTTACACGGCGGAGCTGGCTACTCAATATTATCTCGACGTGAAAGACGAGCCGGTCGGGATTGTGAATCCGAAAGGCAGTGGCTGGTTTGCGGCCGGGCAACGGGTCACTTTGGACAGCTTGATTCAGAATAAGATTGTCGGTCAGACGAGCTATCGATTCATTAAGTGGCGGGTCGATGGGGTCGATAGCATGAAAAAATCCGTTGTGCTTCTCATGGAAAAACCGCGTCAGGCAGTGGCCATTTATCAAAAGGGATTCTACATTTCTGGGACCATCACGTTTGTTGGAAGCGATCCAGTCCCATTGACGATTGAACTATCCGGCGCAGAAAGTTTTGCTGTCCAATCCGATAGCAATGGCAATTATGTGATCGCTGGTCTTGTCACAGGAGATTATGTGGTTCGCCCTCGTCGAGCTGGATTCATCATTGAGCCGATCCAGCGGACCTATAAAGTCAATCGCAATTTCGACAATGAATATTATATCGCCTTTTATACAACAGCGATTTCATCACCTGAGACCTCAGGTCAGTCGCCAGATCAGTATGAATTGTACCAGAACTATCCTAACCCGCTCTCTGAAATGACTCAAATTGAATACGCGCTGAACAAACGTGTTCCGATTCAGATCACTGTCTATAATGTATTGGGTCAAGAAATCGCTCGATTGGTCGATGGCGAGCAGCCTGCCGGTCGGCATCGCGTGCAGTGGAATCGAACCGACGTAAAGGGGGCGCGAGTGCCATCCGGGGTTTATTTCTATCGGATCGAAGCGGGAGCTTTTGTTCAAATCAAAAAGATGATCGTGCTCTAAGCCGACGAGCCGAAAAATGTTCTCAGAAGAGATGTCAGCTGAGAGTAAACGGGTCGATCGTTGCGAGCCGTATTTCAATGCGCAAGAGTTATCGCAATCATGACTGGCAGAATTGGGCTCGGCGATGTGAATTTCATTGTCTGATCGCTGGCGCGGTGATGGCGTAGCAATCGGTCGATGTGATGAGAGGAATGAACCATTCATTTGTCAAAGCAGAAGGGGATTTGTTCGGTTATGAGATGGGGGAATGAGCGCTTGCAGCTTCGGGACCAGAGCAAGCTGTTTTTGATCAACATCTTGGAAATGGTATGGATCCTCGCTTTTGCTCCAGCGTTTGCACAGCTTGAAATCACCAGGCCCACTGCAAATTTGATCCCATCGGCTTCCTTTTTAGGAGAGTTCTATTATGAACGGGTGGGATACTACATGGAGAACGCGGGAGATGTGAACGGTGATGGGTGCGAGGATTTTTTGATCGGCACGTTTCACAACCGAGAGAATGGTTATGATGCAGGAGCCGCCTATCTGATCCTGGGGAACCGGAGCAATATTTGGGGGCTGAAGCAGCGATTGCGGAACGCCGACGCACGTTTCTTGGGGAAATATGAATATGATGCGCTGGGATATTATGTGTCGGGCAATGGGGATGTGAATGGGGATGGGTATGATGATTTTTTGATCGGTGCTCCGGCTGGCAATGAATTGGGGGGACCAAATCCTGGGTATGCCTTTTTATTTTTCGGAAGAGCCACAGCGGATTGGGGATCGGATTGTGTAGCGCGGGATGCGGCCGATGCCTCCTGGATGGGGCGCCATGCATACGATCATGCCGGACAAGCCGTTGCAATGATCGGTGATGTGAATGGTGATGGGTATGATGATTTTTTAATCGGCGCGCCATTGAATGACGACGCTTCCGAGGAAAGCGGCAAAGCCTATTTGTTCTTGGGCAAACCTTCTGGATGGCGGCGCGGCGCGGATATCGAAGCCGATGCCAATGCGAGCTTTATTGGTCGCTATTATAAAGCCTGGGCTGGCTATACGGTTTCATCCGCCGGTGATATGAATGGCGATGGGCTGGCTGATTTTCTCGTGGGAGCGCCGTTTCTCGAACGGTATGGGGGACGGGTCTACCTGCTGTTCGGTCGTAGAAATGCCAACTGGGGAACTAATTTTGATCTCGATCGTGCGGATGTGATATTTGAGGGCGAGCACTATGGGGACAAGGCTGGTTGGAGCCTGGCCCATGCCGGGGATGTCAACGGCGATGGCCTTAGCGATATTGTCATCGGCGCGTACGGCAACGATCATCAGGCGGCGCAAGCGGGAAAGGTGTATTTGATCCTGGGCAGACGGACCAATTGGCAGCCGCTCATTCAGCTTAATGATGCAGATGCATCATGGTATGGGGAAAAAGTCGATGATCAGGCTGGCTGGAGCGCTTCTGGAGTCCCAGACATCAATTACGATGGATGTGATGAGATTCTGATCGGCGCATGGCACAATGACCAGATTGGCAATAATTGCGGCAAAGCTTATTTGATCTATGGCAAGCCAGAGGGCTGGCGAAAGGACCAGCCTCTCGACGCGGTGGAAGATTATTTTGTCGGCGAGTACGATGGCGATTATGCCGGGTATTGCGTGGCGGGAAATGATGCCAATGGCGACGGCTTGGGGGATATCTGGATTTCAGCATCCTATAATAGCGATAGCCAGGAGCATGCCGGCAAAGTGTATCTATTTTTGAGCGAACGAGACCGCTATGCCATCCAAGGGCAGATCCGCTATTACGCCACTAATCAGCCCGTGCCTCGTGTGCAGATCAATATTTTGGGCGGCGTTAGAAAGTGGCTGTTGAGCGACGAAAACGGATATTTTGGTCAGGTGCTGCCCCATCACCGAAATTATTATCTCGTCCCCTGCAAAGCGCCCTATAGCGATTTCGATGATGAAACGATTACGGCGTATGATGCTGCATTGGCGCTGCAGGCCGCGACCGAGAAATTGCCGCTGGATAGTTTACAGTGGCTGGCGGCCAATGCTGATCAGGACAGCCAACTCACCGCATACGATGCTGCCCTAATTGCCCGATATGTCGTTGGCTATCAGGACTCGAATTCCGCGGTTGGAAAATGGGTCTTTTCTCCAGCACAACGGAATATTTATGACTTAAGCCAGGATTGGTATCACCAGAACTTTGCAGCCGTTATTATTGGGGATGTGAACGCTGGATGGCGACCCTCGCCGGGGGACTCGGTGCCAAAGCCATTCAGCAGCATCTGCTTGCCCAATGCCATACGCCACGGCAATAGGGTGATCATATCATTTGAGATCGAACAGCCGATCGAGCTGGCAGCGCTCCATATTCAATTGGCTATGCCCATTGACCAGTTTCATTTGATTGAGATTCAGCGTCCTCCCGCATTAAGCGATCTTCAGTGGATCAGCAATCAGTACCAGAGGCATTTCAATTTGGCCCTATTTGGTTGTCATGCTGTGAAAACGGTCGGGAATCTGGTCACTCTCGTGCTCGAAGTCGATGGAGGAATGGCCGATTTTGATCATGTGGAATTATTAAAATATAAGATCAATGATTTCCCGCCAGTTAGAGGAACGCTGACGATAGGACCAGCGATCGAATTGTTCAAACCAAGCAGTTTTACCCTTGATCAGAACTATCCCAATCCATTTAATGCCGAAACCAAAGTTCGACTGTCTGTGTTTCGCAGTACCAAGCTTCAGCTGGGCATTTATAATTTGCAGGGCAATTTGGTGCGACAAGTCGTGGATCAAGTTCTGGAACCAGGGAATTATGAATTTATCTGGGACGGGAGTGACCAACGCCAATTCCCGGTGGCTTCTGGAGTCTATTTATGCCGAGCGATTGCGGCTCAGGAATGGCAGATGGTGAAAATTATGTTGATCAAATAGCCAGCGCTCGTCCATCGCTCTGATGAACGACATTTGGAATTTTTTGGGTGATGAACTTAAATCGAGGGAAACATCATGCACAGCAGCAAAGTCTTAATGGCGATTTTTTTCTGGACGGTGTTAGCAGCGCCTTTATTCGCGCAGGTAAAGGTGACGCTCCCCGATACCACCGCTTATCCTGACGACACATTGTTTGTTCCAGTAAACCTATCCGATGTGACCGGCCTGGAGATCTATTCTTATGAATTTCGGGTAAAATTTAACCCTGGAGTCGTTCATTTCATCGGCGTTGATTCGACCAAGACGCTGACGGAGACATGGGGCAAAACGTGGTTGAATACCGAAATAGCTGGAGAGGTTCGGGTGGGCAATTACAATGTGGCCGCGCTGGAACATGGCGGAGTGCTCATTTACTTGGGCTTTAGCACGGTTGGGAAAATTAATGATTCGTGCCAGGTTGCCATTCAGGATTTCGTATTTAATGCGGGGCAGCCAGAAGCCGTGGTTACCAATGGCGGAATAAAGATTTTACATCCCCCTATCACTGTTCAATTTCGGTCTAATGTGGCATCACCAATCAAAATTTTGATCGACGGTCTAGAGAAGAAACTCCCACTCGATACCACTTGGGACTACGGTTCGAGCCATATAATAGGCACCGTTTCACCCCAATATCTGGCTTCTGACACTCGTTTCAGCTTTCGTCAGTGGAGCGATGGCGGAGCAATCTCCCATACGGTTGCTCCAGTAACTGACACGACATTTACTGTGGTTATGGATGAAGAGTTCTTGCTGACGCTGCAATCCAGCTATGGGACGCCAAGCGGCGCTGGTTGGTATACTCGAGGAAAAAATGCCACTTTTTCGGTGGACTCCGTGGCGCAGCAGACCGGCAATACTCGGTACGAATTTGCCCAATGGTCGGGCACTGGCGCCAGCAGCTATAGCGGGCCGCAGCGCACTGTCACGATTGTGATGAATAGCCCAGTCATAGAGATAGCACAATGGAGGCTCCAATATTATCTGACCATTCGCTCGAACCTGGGAACACCCATCGGACAGGGATGGCATGACCAGGGAGATACGGTGACCATCGCGATCGATTCCCTGGTGACACCCATCCCAGGTACGCGCTACGTTTTCCGTTCCTGGACCGGAACGGGCACTGGCAGCTACACCGGTCCGCAGCGAACAGCCACCGTGATAATGGCCGAGCCGATCATTCAACAGGCCATCTGGCGAACAGAACATTATCTGAAAGTCACCTCGGCTCCAGAAGGGATCGTTCAGTTCAAGCAGTCTGGATGGTATGCCAAAAATAGCCTGGTGTTCACCGATATGGCCTCGGAACGCGTGCCATCCCCGAAAACAATTTATCGCTTCCAGCACTGGAGGTTGGATCAAAAGCAGCTTTCCGGAAATCCGATTCAGGTGACGATGGACACCTCCCATGTGGCGGAAGCTTCTTATCGAATTGATAGCGTGCTGGTGACGGTTACCACCAACATTGGTCCTGGTAGCGTTGTGATCATCGATGGCACTCCGCAGCCAGCTCCGTTTTCAGGATGGTGGACGTTCCAATCCCAGCACGTGGTAACAATCGATTCGCTACAAATGGCTGCTCATCAACGAACGCGTTATCGATTTGAGTCGTGGAGCGATCAGGGAGCGATAGGTCATGCTGTGGTGGCGGATACGAATTTCCAACTGACCGCGACCTTAGCCATTGAGCATCTGTTATCGATGGATACGCATCCTCCTGGGCTGCTCCAGTTCAAAGAGGCGGGCTGGCATGGCCAAGGGCAGACAGTTGCCATCGCCCCAGTTCCAGCCAGCATGGATGTCGGTCAAGAGCATTTGGAATTCAAGGGCTGGTATTTGGATAGGCATCGGATCGATGGAGAATTGCACCAGGTTCAGATGGATCGTCCTCATTCGGTCATCGCAGCTTATCGAGATCTTCTGTTCATAAAAGGAAAAATTACAGGCAGACGGGGTCAAATCGTCCCTGGCGTTCAGGTGATCCTGTCTGGCGCTGTGAATGATACGGCTACGCTATCCGATCAGGGCGAGTATGCGTTCGAGATGCTCACCACTGGGGACTATCACGTCGCTCCGCGGGGTGATGGCGTTGCTTTCGAGCCAATGAGTCGATCCTATTCCCCGCTATTGGATAGTCGCGCTGATGAAAATTTTGTTGCGATCGATACGCTGAAGCCTCAGATCCAGCTGACATATCCCAATGGCGGCGAGCGGCTCGTTGCCACATCGATCGACACGATTCACTGGCGAGCGATGGATAATATCGGGATCGACTCAATCGCTATTGATTTTAGCAGCAATCAGGGTCAATCGTGGTCCACTTTGGTCAGAATGGGTGGCTCGGCCGGATCATCTTTCGTATGGACCGTTCCAAATCTATCCAGCAGCCATTGTCAGATACGGATCATCGTCTGGGACTTTGACGGGAATCAGGCGATGGACCTTAGCGATGGGCCATTTTCGATCGCTGCGAAATCTGCTGTGAGCGATGAGGGCAAGGCTCTGCTGCCAACGTTATTTGCGGTGGAACAAAATTACCCCAATCCATTCAACAGCTCCACCCAGATTCGTTTTCAATTGCCTGCTGCATCCGCGGTTCAAATTAAGATTTTTAACACTCTGGGCCAGGTCATAGCTATTGTGGCTGAGCGAAATTTCGAAGCTGGCTATCATCAAATCGATTGGGATGGCAAAGATCAACTTGGCTATGACGTACCATCAGGGATCTATTTCTACCAGGTCCGCGCTGCCAACGAGGCAGTGATGCGAAGAATGGTGCTGCTGCGCTGAGCGATGGGAGCGATGATGATCCAGTGGCGCGATATTTAGTGCCTGAACGAAAAGGGCAGATTTTGGGTGAGGCTGTCATTGCAAGCGGAGCGAAGCAATCTTATTGCTTTATGCGATTCAATGAGATTGCTTTGGCATTCGCCAACTGGCAGATGGCTCGCAATGACCAGAAAACTTAAATAATATGCCTTTTCGTTCAAAGGCTACTTAGGCTTGGATCCACATCGCGACATTACTTCGATTATAATGGCAACAGTAAATTGAGGAGAAGCCGTTCGATAATAAATTTGAACGGCTTTTTTAATTTTATGTGACCAAGATCCACGGAAGCAGAATGGCGAATTCATCGTTTCACTGCTATGCTTGAAAAAAATATGAAAGCTGATAACTTTTTGCTTGTCTTTTAATAAAAAAGTGCTATTTTCTCATTAAGATAATGATGGATGCCACATGCCGATTGGTCACCGAATTCAAATCGGATTCTTTTCGGCGTGGAGTAGTTCCATCCATAATAGGTAAATGGAAATGGTCGTGCACATCCCAGGGAGGGCTCACCATGCTTCTTTCATTTACCCGGATATCGCAATTCAACGTCAATTAGGAGGGCCAAACCATGACACCGGCAAAACACAAGTTGATTTTGATTGGATGTATGCTAATGGTGGTCGGGGGTGCTATGGCACAGACGGTGACCGTCTCGGTCCCCGCCTTATCAGATACGGCGGGTGCGGTGGTCAATGTGCCAATTCAGGTCAGTGATCTCACTGGATTGGGGGTTTTGTCTTATATGTTTGCCATGGCTTTTGATCAGAGCGTTTTGGATGCGACGGGATACAGCGTTGGTGGTACGCTTTCGGATGGCTGGTCAGCTTTTTTTGCTGATAGCCTTGGGATCATTCGCTTGGCGGCAGCGGGAACCAAGGCGGCGGCTGGTAGCGGCGTGCTGGCTTATATTCATTTCAAAGTGGTGGGGGCCCCAGGAAGTCGGACCGATCTGAGGCTGAAGGAATTTATGTTTAATGAGGGACTTCCTCAGGCAATGCTCCGCGATGGTTCATTTGAAGTGCAGTCGCTGAAAAATCGCGCGCCGAAGGCCGATGCGGGAACCGATCTTCTGGGGGTTCAAGCGGCCAGTTATGTGAAATTGGACGGGTCACGTTCATTGGATCCGGATGGCGATTCGTTGCGCTATTACTGGCGAAGCTTAGATCCAAGCGTGATCATTGAGACGACGCCGAATAATCCTGTGGCTGGTTTTCGTCCGATGCAGATTGGCAATTATCGATTTTATTTGATCGTCAACGATGGCAAGGAGGATAGCGCGCCAGATAGCGTATGGGTGTCAGTGACCATCGAGGCGCCAGCGCCACTGGGCTATCAATTCGTGGATAATTTCGCACCGCTCTTGGGGGCTCAAGGCGTGGTGGTCGATCCAGAAGGGAAGGTATGGTCTGGCTCTTATTACACCAGCCCCAGCTCGTATGTCAGGGTGTGGAATTCGGACGGGACGGTTCCGGAATGGGCGCCCATTAAATTGGGAAGGGTCGGTAACGATGCGGTCAGCACCATGGGAAATTGTTATGGTCTGGCCATCGATCAGGAGGGAAACGTTTATTACAGCAATGCCACTGAGCATGCGGTGCTGAAATTCGATTATCGGACCGGCGCGCCAATGGGTGGGATCCGGCTCTCCAAAGGCAGCCCAACCATGGGGGTCGATCACAACGGCTATCTTTATGTGGGCACGGTGATCGGCGATACGGTTTGGATTTATGACAAAAATTTCCAACTGGTCAATCGGGTCTATGTGGAGTATATTGGGCGTGAGGTCGAGGTCGCGCCAGATGGGGGTGTTATCTATGTGGGTCAGTTCAATGGCACAGTGAGACGGTTTCAGGGTAGTCCTCTTACTGGATATCATCGCATCGAGGATCTGCCTGGGCCATTTAGCACGCTGGACGGGCCAGGGGTAACCAGTGATATGGGGTTTGACATGTTTGGTCGGCTCTGGGTGACCGAAGAGCATTCGACTTACCCGCAGCGGGACTACATTCACATTTACAGCCCGGATCTCAAATTTCGCGAGAGCTTTACCAGCCCGAATGATCATCCCTGGGATCGGCCGCGCGGCGTGGGGTTCGATCATAATTTGGGCGATTCGCTGATCTACATTGTGGATTTTGAGGCAAATAACCCGTACATTCAGCGCTGGGCGATTCCTGGGACCGAGCTGCCGCCGATCTTTCATCCGATCCGGGAGGTCGCAGCGGTGAATGACAATGGTTTCCCGATTTTATCGAATAAAAATGTGAAACTCCGAGGGATCGTGACCGTGGCTGGAGAATTTGGGTCGACTGGGCCGTCATACCTTCAGGACGCCAGCGACAGCGCGGCCGTGGCGATCTACGATGGTCGGGCGATCCTGCCGGACTCTGTCACCGTCGGTGATGAGATCGTTGTCGTGGGCAAGGTTGGTTTTTACAATGGGCTCACCGAGATCGATCCAGTCAAAGAATTTCGCATTGTGTCATCGGGCCATGACATTTCGCCGCGACGGATTACCTGCGCCGATTTAGCCGATCAAATTGGCGAGCGATTTCAATCGCAGTTGGTCGTCATCGAACGTGTTCATACCGATGTCACGGTATTTCCCAGCAACCAAAATATCATGATCAGCGATCGCACCGGAACGGCGGTCATGAGGATCGACAAAGACACCGATATCCCAGGCGCTGAGGTGCGAGCGGACTCATTTCGTGTCATTGGCGTGGTGACGCAATATGACTCGCAAGCTCCCTATTGGGGAGGGTATCAAATTATGCCTCGATCGAAACGCGATCTGGCCCAGGCAACTGGCCTATATGGTCGCGCGGAACAAGCTGTGCCCGCGCGATTTGCCCTGTATCAGAATTATCCCAACCCATTCAATGCCCATACTGTGATCAAATACGATCTGCCGAAGGATTGTCCAGTGAGGCTGGAGATATTTAATGTGCTGGGCCAAAAGGTCAGAACGCTGGTGAACGGCCCTCAAACGGCTGGACCGAAGAGCGTTTCCTGGGATGGCAAAAATGAAGCGGGCGAACGCGCCGCCGCTGGGACCTACATCTATCTCATGATCGCTGGAGATTTCCAGCAGTCAAAACGAATGGTGTTAGTCCCGTAAAGTGGGCAAGGCGGAGAGCCCCATCGTACAAGCCGGTGGGGCTTTGTTTTTTTGCTAAGAAAATATGAAATGATGGACTTGGTTCGACAGATACACTCATCCGATTGGAGACATATTCCCAGTTGATGAGAGCCATTGGGCATGGTGGCAGTTCATGGCTATTCGTCGTATGAAATTGGATTGGCTAGGCATATCGTTATTCCGCTATCGTCAAATACAGATCTTGCTCGCGGCATCATTTCAAGAATGGCCGCATGGCTGGGTCGCGAAGGCAGACTGCCATTTTAAAAATGATCCCGATTTGTTCGGAACCATCGACCTTCCCAGAGAAAGATGCCGACATTTAGCCGCCCGGTTTTCGTGGTCTCAATCGAAGAAGAAACGGATGCCAATAGCACCGTTCATATTGAAATCCGTGGCCGGGATTAATTCCAGGATGGGCACAATTTCGATGAAAATATCGAGTGGAGCCTTAGCGAATTGGTAGTTCAATCCCAGGGGAAAGCGGACCCCTAGCAACCTTTCGACCTCTAACTTGAGTCTTCCCCCGATACCGTAATAAACAGGCAATTTTCCCTCCGAGACTTTGATCCAGTTGAAATGATGCACCAGAAAATCGCCGTGAAGGTGAAAAGCAGATTCACGACCGAATGACCAGGCCACGGCCCCATCCAGGGCCGATGTCCGACTGGTCCACAGTTTAGCCGATAAACCCGTGGGCTCTCCTAAGATGACTCCCAGACCGAATGTCTGTTGATTCTTTCCTATTGCGGTCCAAGGCAATAAGGCCAAACTCAGAATCAGATAAAACGAGCATGTCAGCCATCGTCTCATCATTATTTCTCCTGTAAGCTAATCGAATCAGCTATATTAAAATGAGCAAATTATTTGACTCTTGACAATCCAGGAATCTTTTTTGAATCAATCATTTAAAAGTAAAGATGCACTCGAACCCAAACCATCGCGAGTCAAAGCAGAGATGATATCATACCCGAAACTTCTATCACTCAATTGATCCCTTCAAACGCTCTGACCATTTTGGTTCAAAAATCCGAAGCAAAACTATTTCAGATTATTTTTCTTTTCGATCGATGCCAAGCTGGTGGCGTAGCCAGTTAGTTCCATATACCCTTGCCCATGAACCGGATGGTGCGAGGAAAAGCCGTCAATTTTCACCGCGCCCTCCCAATAGCGGATCGAGAGTCTCAATTCCTGATCTGCCACATAGGGCGAAATAAGCAGATCCAGTTGATGTTTTGGAATTTGAAGTCGCCAGCGGGATGGATACTGGGAACCGCTGGGGCCGGCCCAATGATCAAGGACCACCAATGCTACATCTTCCGCATCCAATGGCTCACAGGTGCCGTCTTTGTTGATAAGACTTCCTCGGCAAAATCCGCTGGTCGATTCATCTCGATGTCGAATCTGATAATACATGATTTCGCGTCCATCCGACAATTGCAGGCCGAACCAGTCCCATCCTACTTGTTCTGGGGCTAATGCGCTGGTGCTCCATTCGCGGTCCAGCCAGGCCTCACCACTGACCTCATCCGATTGACCATGGATGCGGATGTGACCGCGGGCCGACATTCTCGGAAGGGAATAATAGTAAGAAGCCTGGCCAGGTTTGAAGCCTTTTGGGCTCAATCCGCGGTCACCGTGCAATGCCACCGGTTTCGTGTTTTTCAGTTCCAATTCAATGGCAATGGATGGCTCGGTCGCATGGATTTTCATGGTTGGGAAGGCAGTTGAACTGTCGGCATCGACGGCGCTCACCCTCCAATCTTCGACCCAGATTTTAAAAGGAACTCCTTGCGCCCCAGCCAGGCGATTGGCCCCGCGACTGAAGCGCTCGAAGGCGTAGAACTTTTGATTGGCCACATCGGTGACGGCGAAATGGGCCATATATATTTGGTTGGTCGCCCATGCTGAGGACCGAACCGGTGAATTCGGTGCAATGGCAAAACGAAATATGGTGAATTGAAAACCAAAATGCCGACCATCGATCGTGGTCAGATTCCCCGTATAATACCACCATTCGGTCTGAAACTCAGGATGCGGACCATGATCTTGTGGAAAAACAAACGTCCTCGTTGACACTGCCCGGGCATAGCCATCGACATGGTGCGGAGACATGAGGTCGGTGACCGACATCCCGGCCTGCGGATGCGGCGCATCCGGTCGATCGAAAATCAGAAAAATTGCAATCGCTATGCCGATCAATCCGATGAAAATAGAAACCAATTTGAACATGGACGCCCTCTATCACGTATTCCGATATCGTGTCTCATCCAGGAAGCGTAGCAGAACTTAGCGAATTAAACCATTTGATTCTCCGTTCGTTCCTGAGTTCTGTACCGCTCGAGGCCTGGGGAGCGGTAGTGAAAGCCAAAACATCATCCTCGGTCTTAATTGACATGAAGGGTGTCTTAGCAACAAGGAATTTCAATATGAAATTTTACTGTATCTCAGGATGCAAGGCTCATGGCGCTATGCATCGAGCCAAATGATTGATGGCCATAATGGGACAATGGCCTATATTTTCTTCTTCCAATGGGCTGAAATAGATACAACAGTTCTCTTTGACGGTCAGAAGGATTGTTTTACTCTTCCCTCAACGCCTGGGCAGGCGGAGTACGAGCCATTTTAAACGCTGGATAGATGCCAGCCAGCACGGCCGCAACAATGGCCAGAAGCATTGCCTGAAGGAGAAGATGAGGGAGGATCTCGAACTGAATGCTCCAGCCAAACGATCGTTCATTGACGACTTTGATCAGCACCATGGCTAGAATGTTTCCCATGGGCAGGGCAATAAATCCCGCCATGAACCCCATCAAGCTGGTTTGGAGGATGACCATGTACCAGAGCTGTTTGGGGGTGAGCCCAATGGCGCGGAGCACCCCGAATTCGCGAACCCGCTCCAATTGAATGGCCATCAGGGCACTGAGCACGCCGATGAACGCAACGATAATGGCCAATCCCTGGAGAACGTGGGTGATCAAGAAGGTTCGATCGAACACTTCAACAGAGACATGGAGCAGCGACTGATTGGATTGGATGATCACTTCGTCCTCTGGCCGAAGCAGATGCCGAATTTTATTGATCAAACGGTCGATATCGGTGCCGGGATATGCATAGACCAAAATGCCAGACAAGCGATCATCATCCCAATATTTGCGATAAGTGTGATGGGCAATGGAGAACAGCCCCTGATCTGTGCCATAGTCGTAATAGATGCCAGCGATCTGGAATTTTTGCTCGCCTCGATCCGTGGGCAGGGAGAACCAATCGCCCACTTTGAGGCGGTGTCGATAGGCAAACGGTTCCGAAATGATGGCTGCTTCGTCATGTTGATAGGCGTGCCAGACCCGATCGGGATCGCCGGATTTGAAGCTAAAATTGCGATAACGATGGGCTCCAATTTTTGCAGTGAACAGCACGATGGTTCCGTTCGCGGTGCTGATGTGCTTCTCGCGGTAGTAATTGACGAATTGGACTTCGGGCAAGCGGGCGATGCTATCGCTAAAAGCCGGGTCGAGGTCCCCGTATGCCTGAGTGGCAATGAGCCTCGGCGCAGCGATATAAATATCGGCCGATAGGATGTTTTCCAGCCAGTTCACCACAGTCGATCGGAAATTCTGGATCATGGTTCCCACGCCGATGGTGGTGGCGACCGCAATACTGAGCGCGGCGATGGCGACAGCAGTGCGGCTCATCTGGGAGATGATAGCGCGAAGCGACATCCGACCGAATAGACCCAGCACTCGACCGACAACGGGTGTGAGCCAGCGGACCAACAGCATCATGGTGAGCGGCGTGAGCAGCGCCATCCCTAATACCAGGGGGATAATGCCTGCGTAGCTCAGCAAAATGTGCTGGCTGGGGATGAACAGGATGATCAATCCGATGAATATGAAAATCAGGGCCCACTTCGTCAGACCAGGGGTTTGCTGTTGTAATCGAGATTCCAATACTGAGCGACGCATGACCAGGTTTACCGGTGTTCGTGTTGCCTCGCGGGCGGGACGAAATGCTGCCCCGAGTGTGGCGATGATGCCCAAAATCAGACCCTTGATCCAGCTACTTACTGGCAGCTCAATGGATGTGACGGAAAGCACAAAATAGAGGTCATTGATGCTCTGCGTCACCAATCGAACCATGCCCCTCCCCATAATAGCCCCGACGACCAATCCCAATATCGTGCCAAATATCCCAACCAGAAACGCCTCGGTCAGGATCATACGGAAGATTTCGGTCCGGGTCACGCCGATGGAACGAATTAAGCCAAGGTAAGTTCGGCGTTGCACCACAGAGAAGGTCATGGTGTTGTAGATCAAAAACGTCCCGACGATTAACGCCAGCAGACTGAGCGCAGTGAGATTCAGATTAAAGGCGCTGACCATCTGCGTTGCGGTCCTGGTTCGAGTTTCCGATGGCACTATCGTGGCGCCTGGCGGGAGAACACTACAGATCTTATCGAATAAAGAATCCTTGGCAATGATCAGATCGATCCGACTGATCTTGCCGACCATGTCCAACAATTCCTGGGCGGTGGCGATATCGGAGAGAATCAAATTGTCCCAGCTCCGTTGCTGACGCGGATCCGAGGGGTTAACGATCCCGGCGATCACAGCGGATTTTTTGGTGCTTCCGACCCGGAATCGGAGCGAATCGCCAATGGTCAGGCGAAATTCCTCTGCGAGCCGCTTGGAGACAAACACCGACCCCGGAGAGGTTAGCAATGAAATCTGTTCCAATTGCGATGGCCAGAAACTGGTTTCGAGCTCGGGTCGAAATGGCGCCTCAGCGAAGGGATCAATTCCAAGAAGACGCATTGGCCGAGCCGGATCTTTGCCCACGGCGACAAATTGCTCGATGATGGGTGCACTCGGCTGGATCCCATAGTCGGCCCTCAATCGCACATAAAGCGAATCTGGAAGATCACCCCCTGGCATGACGATCTGATGGGTCGCACGACCCGTAATGCCTTGCATTGATAGTTCGAAGGCGCGGCGTGCACTGCGGTTGGCGACATCGACAGAGACCACCACAGCCACGCCCAGCACGATGCCCAGCACTGAGAGCATCACCTGCCAGGGATGACGACCATAGTACCGCAGGCTGGATCGAAGCAAAATGTTATGGTTGCGCAGATACATCGTCCATACAAAATGAATTTGTTCGACTGCTAAAGAAAAGCAGCGCGGCTGAAGTTATTGGATCGCTCGAAACGAACGTCCTCCGCTAATACGATGACAGGGCAGAACTTTCCACTAACTTGCCCTCTCGAATGGAAAAGACTCGGTCCGCTATGCCGATTAATTCGCGACTGTGTGTCGCCATTATTAGGGTTTTTTGCTGTCGCCGCACCAATTGATCTAAGATGGCGACCACCTGAGCGCCAGTCTCATAATCGAGATTGCCAGTCGGTTCATCGGCCAGAATAATGTCGGGATGATGAATCAGGGCCCGGGCAATGGCAATGCGCTGCTGCTCGCCTCCGGAGAGTCGATCTGGATAGCTCTTTGCCCGATCGGGCAAACCTACCTCCTTCAATATTGCCATGACCAGTTCCTGGGCCAGTGGGCCATTTTGGCCATTCAGTTCCAGCGGCAACAACAAGTTTTCCTCCACGGTGAGCGTTGGAATCAAGTTGAAAAATTGAAAGATAAATCCGATATGTTGCCTTCGGAATAAAGTTCGTTCTTGTTCGGTAAGGCTGTTTAGGCTTTGATTCCGAACAATCACTTCCCCTTTGGTTGGCAGATCAATTCCGCTGATCAGATTGAGCAATGTGGATTTGCCCGAACCGCTCTTGCCCAGCAGTATAATTAACTCGCCAGGACGAATCTGGCAATTGATATGATTGAGCACGGTTCGCTCGCCGTCGGCTTCCCGATAGGTTTTGGTCAAATTCCGCAGCTCAATAAAATTCGATTCGTTTAATTGTGGTAATAATGGCATCTTCGTTCACCTATTGGAATTGAAGAAAGGAAAACGATCGTCTAAGAGTAAAGTTCCCAAGCTGGAATAAGGTTCAGTGGGCTGACAAGCGCACCACCAGCTCCTTCATGGGAAATGGCGTGCTGAACTATTTCCGCAAAGAAAATGCAGAATAGGAGGAATTGCAAAACCGAATTAAACGGAACGACCGATCGCTCATCGGGAGAGAGGGGTCCACAGAAAATAAGGCTGAGTTAGTAGGAGCACCACCGGAAGTCTGCTCAATAAACAGGTCATGGGAAGGCGAGGCAATTCTCGGAAATGAGGGTGTTTTCTCATATTGCACGAAATCACGCTGGGAGAAGTTGCGCTTGGTGCCTGCCGACATGCATTCGGCTGATCGTGGAATTGCCCATGTGGCGCAAGAGGATCAACCGATTCGATAGAGGTCTGGCCGGCGATGTTGAAAAATTGGCATTCTATTCCGGACCGCGAGCAAATTTTCGCGGTTGATTTCACCGATAAGCAGGGCTTCCCGGTCCTCGGCAGCCGATGCGACGATCACGCCGTAAGGATCGACGATGCGACTGGAGCCACAAAACGTCACCATCCATCGTTTCCGACCCGATTGGCAGCAATGAGATAAGCTTGATTTTCAATCGCTCGGGCTCGGGTCAAAATATCCCAATGAAAAACGCGAGGAAACGGCCATGCCGAGCAAAGCACCAGGACCTCAGCACCCTGTAATACCAGGGAACGGCTCAGCTCTGGGAAACGAAGATCATAACAGATCATTAGTCCCCATGTCATGTCGCCGATCGCAATCGCCGACAGCGAATCGCCAGGCGAAATGCAGCTATCCTCATCCAGCGGGGGGTAAGCAGCCAGGTGGGCTTTGCGATATTTGCCCATGAGTTCTCCGCGAGGACCAATAGCGGCAATGGAATTGTAAATCCGTTCTCCCTCTCGTTCCGATATTCCAGCAATCACGTGAATGTTATGCTGTTCAGCAATAGTTTTGATCGTTTGAAATGGCGCTTCGTTCCAGCTCGATGCTTTCTCCCGAATCACCGACATGTCGTACCCAGTGTCTACCATCTCCGGAAAGACGATCACATCGCATCCTTTTTCGGCTGCATTTTGGCAAAGCGAGCTAATCTGCTCCAGATTCGCCTGAGGATCTCCGAGCATGCATTTGATCTGAGCCACTGCAACTTTCATCGTCGGTCTCTCCGCATTGTCAGGGAAAATTTTTAGGAGAAGGTATTAATTTCTATTAAAAATAACAAGCATTATTTTCTTCCAGTTAGAAAATTGGCTTGATTTTTTGACCGCATTTCTGTATTATTTAGGGAAATTTTTAACAGCACTCATAAATTTGGCCATTGATTGAAAATTGTCAATAAGAAAAGATCAGGGCCAATCAAGATGAAGAAGTTTTGTCCGCTGGGCAAACGATTTTGCAGCGGCTTCTGGTTCGCTTGAGGTCCAAGAACGAAACGGCAAGCTGAAATATTACGCCGCGATGCCGGACTTCTGTCCAGTTCATTGAGCCCAATATCGGTTTGAACAGCGATTCCAGTTCGACCTCTGTCAGATGGAAAGAGGCTTTTTCTGAAGCGGCCCTTTTCTGCAATAGAAAAGAAATGAAATAGAGTTAGTGCAAAATTATCAAAACAGGTTAAATTATCTAGCCTTCCGCCAGCTGGCGGACATGAATGTAAGTGTTTCTTTTATTTCTGATTTTTGCAACAGAACGAATTAGCAAAGAGAGCTTCGAGAGATAACCGAGGAAAACGATCTGTGATGAACGATGAACAATACAAAGGCTATCGTGGGCCAGCGTTGAGCGCTTTGAAAAACTTTTCTGTTCAGGTTTGGAGCGATGTGGAGGTGCACACCACTCGGGGGGATTTCAAGGGGATTATTTTGCCGCGTTCTGAGACGGCTGATAATCGGCACATTGTGCTGAAATTGCGCAATGGCTACAATATCGGATTAGCCGTTGATACCATCACTGGGATGCGGCAAACCGGGTATAAAAAGGCGAATTATAAGATTCCTGAGAAACAATTTCCGTATGATCCCAAAAAACCGAACGTCAAGCTGTTCGGTACCGGTGGCACGATCGCCAGTCGCTTGGACTATCGCACTGGCGCGGTAATTCCAGCTTTTTCCCCGGGAGAACTATACGGCTCGGTCCCGGAATTGGCAGATATTTGCAATCTTGAAACCGAGAAGCTTTATGGAGTCTTCAGTGAAAATATGGGGCCCGAGCAATGGATTGGAACGGCCAAGGCCATCGGTCGCGAAATTGAAAAAGGCATCAATGGCATTGTGATCGGTCATGGGACCGATACGATGCATCATACCGCAGCGATCCTTTCGTTCATGGTGCAAAACTCCCCAGTTCCAATCGTCATGGTGGGCTCGCAGCGATCCAGCGATCGTCCCTCTTCGGATGCGGCGATCAATCTGATCAACGCAACGAAAACCGCAGCCGAAAGTGACATCGCAGAAGTGATGGTATGCATGTTCGGCCCCACCAGCGATCAGTACGATCTGTTGCATCGGGGGACACGGGTGAGGAAAATGCACTCCAGTTATCGGTCAACTTTTCGGACCATTGGCGATATTCCACTCGCCATGGTCAGCCGGGATTGGATCATTCCATTGCGCAGCGATTATAAGCGCCGCAGATCAGACAAAAACGTGACGATCAACACGGCCTTTGAAGAAATGGTCTCCATTGTCTATTATTACCCCAATATGCGGCCTGACATCATTGAAGCGCTGATCGATAATAACTACAAGGGCATCATCATTGCTGGAACAGGGTTGGGACACGTCAATAAACCCCTTTATCCAGCTTTAAAAAAAGCGCATGAAAAGGGAATCGCGATGTATATGACCGTGCAGACGCTGTGGGGCTATGTCCAGATGTACGTATACGACACCGGCAGGGACATCATGGAGCTGGGCGTCATCCCAGCCGCCAATATGTTGCCCGAGGTCGCTTATGTGAAATTGGGCTGGGCATTGGGACAGACGACCGATTTGGAAAAAGTAAAAGAGATCATGCTAACCCCGATTGCTGGAGAAATTACGGAGCGCGAACCTCATAATGGCTATTTGATCTATCAAGGCGGTATTCCAGAGGTCGAGGAGTTTATTAGCAAATATTGGAAATAAGTTTGATCCATAAGAGTCAGTCATCTGTCTGTGTTTGAAGCGATAAAATGATGGGCAAATTTCCCGTCATTTACGATCATAATTGGGGAGAATGAACGCATATCGTTTTAGAAATGTGGCATCAGGAGGAAAATATCTCATTGGAATTACAGCTACCTTTCGTTATTGACAAACCGACGTTCTTGATCAGCGATTTGCATCTGGGGGATGGGGCTCGAGCCGATAATTTTCGCCAGAGCAAGGCAGAGCAACCGTTGCTTCGATTTCTGGATCTGGTTGCGCAACAGGGGCAACGGTTGATCATTAATGGTGATATGTTCGAGCTGTGGAAATTTGATCTATCGATCTGTCTGAAAACCTATCGCCGCTTATTGGCCAAATTCAGGCAATTGGCTGATCAGGGAGTGGAAATCATTTATATCTTTGGCAATCACGATTTTGATCTCGGCGATTTGCGGCATCTGTTTCATTTCGTGGTCGAAAGCTGGAATCTGGGACAGCAGATTCACATCGAACACGGTCATCGCTTCGATCGAGATTCTGGGATAAGCTGGAAGATCCGACAGGCAGCCGTGTGGCTGGTCGCCTGGGCAGAACGTTGGTTCGATCGCAATATCGATCTGAGGCTGGACCGAGCGCTCCAGCGTTACCATATTTTTCAGCCCAAAACACCGGCCTCCCGTCGCTATCGCGGTACGCTGATCGAGTATGAGCAAGAAGTGGAAAAACTGTTGAGCAATTATCAGTTGGTTATTTTTGGTCACACTCATCAGCCATTACTGAAGCATCTGACTGCCACCGGAATTTACGCCAATAGTGGTACCTGGATTGGCGGAAGAAGGGATTACATTTTTATTGAAGGCAATCGCATTGTCTTAACTGAATTCAAAGCATGATTTTTTAAATCAGAATAATGGGATGTCGGCATTCTGGAATGGTGGCGTACGGTATTCGCAAAACCCTGATCGATCTTCCATGATTCCGATGTCTTCTGGCTTCAATCGACACTACCTGAATTCGAACACGAGGTAAAAACAGCATGCTGGATTATCATATTCACACCAAGCGCTGCGGCCACGCCACTGGCGAGATGCATGAATATGTCGAACAAGCGCTGGCGCTGGGGCTAACGGAGATGGGTTTTAGCGATCATTTTCCATTCCAGGATCGGGAGCGACCCGAATTGGCCATGCCGCTGTCGCAATTGGCCGATTATGTACACGATGTCGAACGGCTCCGCGAACGCTATCCGCAGATCCCCATTCGTCTCGGCACTGAGGTGGATTATTTTCCCGACCAGGAGCCGCAGATCGGTCAGTTGCTTGCTCAATATCCCTTCGATTATGTCATTGTCGGTGTCCATTTTATCGGCAACTGGAATTTCGATAACCGGGCCGAGATGGCCGAATGGGATAAACGGGAGGTCAATGAAGTTTATGAACAGTACATCCAGCTACTCAAGAAGGCAGTCTGTTCGGGCTTGTTCAATATTATCGCTCACTGTGATCTGGTGAAAATCTTCGGCTATCGGCCGACCCGAGATTTTCATGACCAATGGGAAGACCTGATGCAATGTGTTGCACGACATGGGTTGGTTGTTGAGATCAGCACAGCTGGATTGTACAAGCCTGTGGGGGAAATCTATCCGTCAGAGGAAATTATTGGATTGGTGAAAAAATATGATATTCCGATTGTCATTAGTTCCGATGCCCATCAGCCACAGCATGTGGGCCGAAGTTTTGATCAGGCCATTCGATTGGCCATGAAATATGGAATTGATTCAGTCAGTCGATTTGAAGGACGAAAATTGATCCAGCAGTTGGCCATTGAATAACATTTTTGAAACCTCTGGGCCATGTCGTTCCCACGAATTCAGGAATTTCATTTAAAGCCGCGACTGAAATGAAAGGCATCGCGAGATGCCAGCATCCGCCGGGATGACATTTCAACGGATATTGGAATTTTGCAATTAGAAATCATTCGCCAAATTGGCGATTTTTAGAGGTCACTCATTTGTATCTTGATTTTTGAAATTTGGGATGTTCTAATCTATTTCATCGGCTGAAGCAAATTCGATATCGTCCATGCCATTTCCTTCTCCATCGGTCACCCGAAAATAAAATCCCCACGAACCCCAGCGATTGATTACCTTGATCAAGATTTTGTTCAGCCCTGGTTGGAGCATGACGTTGGCAATGTCGTCATCGATTACAGCGCCCCGAATCCGATTCATGCGCCAGACTTCCCGATCGTTTAGCCAGACCTTCACCGCCTCGTCCGCGCCCAGTCGCAATTGCGCCATCCGGTGGCTGGCCGATTTCACATAAATCAAGGCATAGGCTACGGCCATGTTCGATTTGGGATATATCGCTGCCAGATTGATATAGCCATCCCGATTGTTGTCATCGGGATGCTGCCACTGAATCTGGGTGGATTTTTCCCGGTACGTTTTGTTCAAAGCGACTTTTTTTTCTGGCGGAAATTTTTTTAGAAAGCCATTGTTATTTTCAAAGGGTCCAATCACCAGCCACTGCCGTTCCTCGGGCGCACCGATCAGGCGCAATTGTTCTCGCCCTCGAACGGTATCTCGCTGCTGAAAATACAGATCGGCCAAGAACCAGCGAAAGCCGACCTCGAAGAATCTGGCGTCATTTTCCTGTGCCGATTGGATGTTGGCTAAATAATGTCTGATCCCCGCCTCTGGGTGAAGATAGAACAGCCGGTTGAAATTGAAGTGATATTTCCAAAAATCATCGTAATTGATATTACGAGCCAACTTGAACAGGGTAACGACATCCGAAGCCAGCTCACCCTGCCATAGCTGGGTGACCTGCTCGAATTGCTGTTGTTTCAAATACAGTTGAGACAACATGAATTTCGCTCGTAGCGTGAGATTCGGGTTGTCAGATTCGGCGATGATTTGGGCCAGGAGCGCTGCGGTCTCGTCCACATACACATCGTATGTCATGCTGTACAGGAATAGGAAGCCGATAAATTGACTGAGAAGCAGATCGTTGTCCGCTATGCTCCTGATTTTTTGATACGCATCCCGAACGAGCTTACGGGCACTGGCGCTATCATGCTCGGCGATATAGAATAGATACAATTGATCCAGGGCTAAGAGGGGCACAGGATCATTTTCCAGGGCAAGATTGAAATTCTGAATGGCTTGATCCCTATTTCCCAATAGCAAATTTGTCTGGCCGATGAGGTTATAGGCGCTGGCTTGCAACTTGCCTTCGGTGATTTTCTTCAGATAAAGCTCAAACGTTTGCAGTGCCTTTTGGTATTCCCCCTGATCCAGGTAGACCAGGCCCAAATGCAGCAGTGATACATGGAAGTTTTCATTTTTTTTCAGTGCGGCTTTGAGTTGCTTCTCCGCTTGCTTGAAATCGCCGTACCAGGAATAAATTTCGCCCTTGCTGTCTAATGGGTTCGGCTCATCCGGGGCAATCTGCTGATATTGGTCGAAATAGACCATGGCTTTCGCCAGGTCTCCGATAAAAGCATGTTCATAACCCATCTGGTTCAGCGCCAATTTGTAATTGGGATCAATTGCCAGTGTCTTGTTAAGGTATTCGATGGAACGCTGGCGGTCATTCAGCTCGTCAAAAAATTTGGCGAGGTTGAAATTGGCCTCCCGATCATCAGGATGGTTTTGCAGCCATTGCTGAAGAGCTTTCATCCCTGCTTCCAGATCGCCCCTCAGTCTGGCATTGATCAAGGAGATATAGTATAAATCCTGTTCGGTGGCGTGTGGTTTAAGCTGCTCCAATTTCTCGAAGACCTTAAATGCCTTGTCGACCATTCCCTCCTGGCTGTAGCAGCTGGCCAACCGCAAGTAGGCGGAGACGAAGTTGGAATCGATCGCAATGGCCTTGTTGAGCTGGCTGATGGCGTCCCGATAGTAGAGCCGATTCAGGTTTTCCATAGCATCGGTGTAATAGCGCCAGGCTTCCAGCGAATTGGTGGACAATTCGGCGATGCCTTTGCTCCCTTCGGCCAGTTCTAACGACAGGTTCAAATCTGTTTTGATTCTCTCGGTCAATTGATCCACCATGGCAAAAATTTTTTCTAACCCAGGTCCCTCGACGCTCTCCTCTTTCAGTACCATGCCCTGGTTTGGCTCTTTCAATTTCACGTTGATTTTCAATTCATTGCCGCTTTTGGTAATATTGCCGACCAGAATGGCTTCCACATTTGCCTCTCGGGCAACAACCGCCGCCATGTCCATGTCGATGTTTTTGGGAGCAGCCTCGGTGCGTTCCAAGATTTCGTGCAGTCGCTCAGTGCTCAGCACCGAAAGGAATGGGGATTGCGACAGAGCACGGATGAACATTTCAGTTAGTCCTTTTTGCAGCCACTGCAAATTCTGATCGCCCGTCTGATTTTGAAAGAACATCACGGCGATGGAGCGCCGCTCCCGAGGCTCCAACTGGATGGTGGTGGTCAATTTTTGATCCTGACGGGTGGCAGTGATGTCTTTCGAAAGCTTTATCTTGCGCTCTTCGGGTGCTCGGTCACAAACGGCCAGTGCAGCGATTAGGCCCAAGGTCAATAAAATAAATCGGTATTTTACCATGATAGTCTCCTGGATTACAGAATGAGTTCGAATGGAGCTTGCAAGCAAGTCAATCTCATTGCTTCGAAAGGCTGAAGCTTTTACGATGCAATTTAGGAAAAGTTAATAGCTTTGTCAATTGAAATTTTTAATATATCGAATATTCTACCTTGAAACGCTATTGGAGATTTATGAAAGACCGAGATTGGTTTATGAGGTTGAAAGAAATGGAATTTTGTTATCTAATAAATTTTAAAGATGCCGTTTGGGGATCGGTTCAATTTCTTATTGACAAGCTGGATTTAAAATTGTATATTTTGTTAAAGAAAATCTTGGATAAAGCTGGATAAAGCTGGATAAGATTGCTTTAATTTTTATATTTAGGAGATTGAAAGGATGATTTCAGAAACTTTGCTTGACGAGGTGTTAAGATTGGAAATTGATGAGCGGGCTGTGATCGCTTAAAAAATATGGGACAGCATCGAACATTTTGTGTCGCCTGAGGTGGAAGAAGCATGGCTGGCGGATGCAGCTCGGCGATGGCAGGAAATTGAAGAAGAAAGGGCAACGTGCATTTCAGCCGATGAAGCCATAAAAAAAGCAAGAAAAAGCCTGCACCAATGAAAGTTCAATTTCACCCCGATGCGACTATCGAGCTAATAGAAGCCGCTCATTTCTATGAAGAACGTTAACAAGGACTGGGAGAGCGATTGCTGGACGCTGTTGAAGAAGCAATTGCCTTCATCAGAAGAAATCCAACGATCTGGCATCCAGACAAAGCGGGCAGGCGAAAACATCGTGTTCGGCGATTTCCCTTTTTGATTATCTATAAAATTGCAAATAATTCTATTTACATTCTCGCTATTGCCCATACCAGCAGACGACCAGGCTATTGGAAGAGGCGGCATGAACTATAAATGAAGTTTGAAGCTGCTATTTTAAAATATGCAGTTTGGATTGATGGGGATATCCTAGAACAGTTCCAACAACTTACCCTTTATGGTCGCGGAGATGACAAACTAATGCCCCAAGCTTTACGAGAGTGGTTATCCGCCAAAGATTTTAAGCGATTGGCACGCAAGGAACTTCAACAATTGGTTCAAAAGAACCTGTTAACAATTAAAAGCGGTGTGTAACTTTCAAAGGCAAAAACAAAGAATGCTATTGCTGTTGAAGTGAACCAAAAATATCTGATATCAAATAGTCTGAAGTCAGGCACTAATAGCTTTGGTCGGAGAGAAAACAGGTCTTTTACAGGAAAAATAAATAAAGATGAATTCATGGAAGAAGCCATAAAAATGGAAGACGCCTGGCAGCAGTTTGATACCTTACCTGCAGAAGCTAAACGGGAAGTCCTCGATTTTATCGCCTTTTTGCACATTCGCTATCAGCGTCCTACTTTATTAAAAAAAACTCAACGGTTGAAATTGTCTGAAGAACCTTTTGTCGGAATCTGGGAAGATCGTGAAGATTTGAGCGATAGCATCTCCTGGGTTCGAGATATTCGAAAAAAGAATGGAAAGATTTAAGTTGATTTCGAATGGATGACCATACAAACAAGTGCAGCGGGATGTTCAACGTTTGATGATTCATTTCTGCCCATTTGGGTTCGTGATGAATGTTTGGTTGCCATCGATGATTTAATTCATTTGCTTCTGTTTTAGCGATGAGAAATGTAGAGGATAATTCTCTGTCTCGGTTTCACCCAGCTATTCAGCAATGGTTTTTCGAGCGCTTCGTTCAGCCGACACCTCCCCAATTGCTGGGCTGGCCACCGATTTCCCGAGGCGAAAATACACTCATTTTAGCCCCCACAGGTTCCGGGAAAACCCTGGCGGCTTTTCTGGTGTGCATCGATGACCTAATAAAGGATCTGAGCGATGACAAATGGCCCGCCGGTGTGCATACGCTGTATGTTTCACCATTGAAAGCGCTCAACTATGACATCGAAAAAAATCTGGAAATACCGATAGCAGGAATTCAGCAAAAAGCGGCTGAATTGAAGCTCACTTTGCCGGAAATTCGTGTGGCTGTACGAACTGGAGATACCGCGCAAAAGGAACGTGAGATGGCGTTACGGTTGCCGCCGCATATTCTCATTACCACGCCTGAGTCGTTGCATTTGCTTTTGACGTCCCATCGGCCAGAGCGCATGTTGCGGTCGGTGAAATATGTGATCGTCGATGAAATTCATGCTTTATCCGATAATAAGCGGGGCACTTTTCTGACACTATTGTTGGAACGATTGCAGCACATTGCGGCGCAACCATTTATTCGAATCGGCCTATCCGCCACCCAACAGCCTTTGGATGAGATTGCCCGCTTCTTGGCTGGTAATAATCTTGTCTATGAAAACGGCGTGGCGGTATTTAAGCCGCGGCCCGTGACGATCGTGGATGCGGGAATGCGGAAGGAAATGGATTTGAAAATTATTAGCCCAGTGGAAGATTTTCGAGAATTGCCAGAAAATACCATTTGGCCAGAGATTTATCGAACGCTCTTGGAACTGATTCAGCAGCATCGTTCCACGTTGATTTTTGTCAATAATCGAGCCGCTGCGGAACGCGTGACGGCGGCGATCAATGAACTGGCGGGATATGAATTGGTCAAAGCCCATCATGGCAGCGTGTCGAAGGAGGCGCGCCGCCAAATTGAAGACCAACTCAAGCAGGGCAAGTTGACTGCATTGGTTGCGACGGCCACCCTGGAGCTTGGGATTGATATGGGTGCGATCGATCTGGTCTGCCAGGTGGAATCACCCAAGGATGTGGCGCGCGGTCTGCAGCGGGTCGGCCGCGCTGGGCATCTGTACCGGCTGGCGAGCAAAGGTCGGCTCATTCCCAAGACGCGATCGGACCTGCTCGAAATGGCCGTGATCACTGCCGCGATGCTCCAAGCCGATGTCTCGCCAATCAACATTCCAAAGAATTGTCTCGATATTTTGGCCCAGCAAATGATCGCTCTTGTCGCCATGAAACCCTGGCCCGTGGATCAGCTCTACGATCTAATTCGGCAGGCATATCCGTATCAGACGCTGCCGCGGTCGCATTTTCTCGGAGTTATTGAGATGATCTCTGGCCGATATTCGTCCGCGCTATTCCGCGATCTGAAACCTCGCCTTTCGTGGGATCGGGTGAACCAGATGCTCTATGCTCTGCCAGGAACGCAGCGAGCTGCTATTTTGGGGGGTGGCGCCATTCCCGATACCGGCCAATACGGTTGCTATCTTGAGGATGGGGTGACCCGACTGGGAGAATTGGAGGAGGAATTCGTGTTCGAGCGCCGGGTGGGCGATGTTTTTGCGCTCGGAAGCAGCCAATGGCGTATTCAGGAGATCACCCATGATCGGGTAATTGTTCGCCCGGCCCGAGATATGGCCGCTCGGATGCCGTTTTGGAAGGGTGAATTTATGAATCGTTCAGCGCATCTGGCCCGGCGGTATGGCGAATTTTGCCGCGAGTTGGCCCAACGACTGGATGATCCTCATTGTCTCCAATGGCTGATGCAAAACTATTTGCTGGACGAAAAAGCGGCTCAAAACCTTTATCAGTATTTCAAAGATCAAAAACAGACGGCTGGGGCAATCCCGGATGATCGGACCATCCTGATCGAAAGCTTCTATGATGAATTGGGAGATCCGCGGATCGTTATTCTGTCCCCATACGGCGGGCGAGTGCATTTGCCCTGGAAATTGGCTATCCTCGCTCAATTTAAGCGGCAATGGAACGTTGAACCAGAATCGCTCCACTCCGATGGGGGAATTGTGCTGCGCTATCCAATTGAACATGTGCAGCGGGCCATTGAGGTCATTATGAGCATCACCGATCACAATGTGGCAGAATTGGTCATAGCCGAGCTGGCCAATTCAGCCTTTTTTGGAATTCGATTCCGGCACAATGCCAATCGCGCGATGCTCATTCCGCGGCCGAAACCGGGAAAACGCTCCCCATTATGGCTGCAGCGTATGCGGTCGCGCGATCTGTTGGAGATCGCTCGCCAATTTCCGAACTTCCCAATCGTCGTAGAGACCTACCGAGAATCGCTCCAGGACTTTCTGGCGATGAACGAGCTGATCACATTATTGGCGCGCATTCAGAGCGGTGAAGTCAATGTCGTGATCCGCGAGGCAAAACAGCCCTCTCCCTTTGCAGCGACGCTGATGTTGGATTTTATGGCCGGCTACATGTATGAGTACGATGAACCCAAACAAACAGAGGTTAGCCGCATCGCCATCGATAAAAGTTTTATCGAAGAATTGATCTCTCCAGAAACCACGCACCAACTGCTGGATCGCGAAGCGATCGATCAAGTGGAGCAACGGCTGCAAGGCCAGGCAGAAGCCCATCGGGCCAGGACACCAACTGAGCTGGTGGAACTGCTCCATCGCATTGGCGATTTGAGTGAATATGAGATCCAAGGGAGAGTACTGGGGGATCATCAGTCATTGTTGCAAAAGCTGGTAGCGGAACGCCGGGCGTTCTGCATCTTCATAGATGGCGTTCAAACACCATGGCGATGGATTGCGGCAGAGGATTTTCCTTTGTATCGGTCTGCTTTTGCCGATGGAAATGCCCCGGAAGATTCTCCTGCCAGCTTCCAGAAGATTTGCTTCAAATTAGGCGATCAATTTCAATGGCTCTTGCCGAATGAGGTGTTGCCCCCAGAAATTCTATCTCAAAGCTTTCATCGAACCGAAGCCCAGCGAACCATTATCGAACGCTTCATCGCTCATCACGCTGGGGTATCGGTCGCTGATGTGATTGCTCGTTATCCGATTGATCGCCAAACGGTGCAGCAATGGTTCGATGAGCTGAGGGGAGAGGGAAAATATGTGGCGATAAAGTTCGGGGAGGCTGAGGATCAGATCTTATGGGCGACGCCGGAAATCATTGAGCAGGTGCGACGATTGACGTTGCGCCACCAACGGCAGCGCGTGCATCCCTGCGACCCAACTCACTATCTCCAATGGCTGATGCGATGGCAACATCGGACGCCAGCAACTCGATGCTCCGGGCCAACTGGCCTGCTCGAATTAATCGAACACCTTCAAGGCTTATCATTGCCAGCAGAGCTTTGGGAGACCGAGGTTTTTGGGCGAAGGATGGTGGATTATCAGCCCGGTTGGTTGGACGAATGGTGCCGACAGGGCGAAGTCGTCTGGTATGGCCGTTCGTCGAGCCCAGGCGCAATGGGAGATATTGCTTTTGCCTTCCGGACCGATCTTTCTCATTTTCGATATCAAGAAAAAGAAACGAAGATCCAAAAAGGTGATCCTAAATCCGAAAAGATCATCGATCCAATTATCGGAGTACTTCAGAAAAGGGGTGCGTGTTTTTTAAATGATCTCTCCCTGGAATCTGGGCTGCCGCCTTCTGCCTGTGCCGCTGGTCTCTGGGAATTGATCTGGCGGGGTGAGGTCACCAATGATAGCTTTGCGGTCATTCGTGCGGACAAACCACCGGCCTCGCTGGACCAACTTGTTGATCCATTGGCATTAAGGATGAATTATCGCCGTCATTGGCGCCATGAGCGCCACCGGCCGGTGCCGGGTTCGGGTCGATGGTGGCTTCTGCCACCACCAATGCGGCCTGATGACGCAACGACCATGCACATCGAGGCAGTGGTCCAACAGATGCTACAGCGCTATGGCTTGATCTGCCGAGAAATTTATGAGCTGGAACATTGGCCGATCCCCTGGCGATGGATCTACGATACGCTGGTGCGATTGGAATGGCGAGGGGAAATCCGACGCGGCTATTTCGTCACAGGGCTTTCTGGACTACAATTCGCACTGCCCCGGGCCGCCGATGAATTGATGAGTTTATCCCGGGGCGCTCATATTGACAGCGAAGACGATGATCTCCCAATTTTGATCAATAGCTGCGACCCGGCCAACCTTTATGGGGCAGCAGCGCCGCTTCCGGTGCTGCACCCCATGTTGCCAGATTGGCGATTGCTCCGTCATCCCAGCAATTATCTGATCCTTAAAAATGGATTGCCCATGATGGCCATTGAATCCAAAGGGGCGCGACTCATCCCCCTGCGCGAGCTATCTCTCAGTGAATTGGAGTCGATCGTGTCGGTACTCCCACAATTATTGCAGGATCCTGCGGGATGGCGACGAATCCGTGCTGTAAAAGTCGAATTCTATGACCATCAACCCGTGAGGACCTCTATCATTGCAGGTCCACTAAAAAATATCGGTTTCCGCGATGAGCATAAAATGATGATATTGGAGAAGAAATATTGAAGTGAGAAACGAAGGAGAAATCAGGGACAATGAGTTCATCTGTGCCCAACAGACTTCCTGGGTGAGATACTTGGAAGCTATTTCCTGCGAATGATATTCGCTTCAGAAATAGGGCGAGCGAATTGTAGCGAATCCATTTTGCGTCGTTTCTGAAGGATGACTCGATTCTTTGTTGATCCCAGCTCAGTGCCGTTCAGCATTCGATATATCCGCGTTCCCGCTATCCACTCCAATTTGGCGCAGACATTCTGCCAGGTAGGCGATCACTTGATCCAATTTATCCAGCGAAAGTCGAAATCCCCTTTGCGTCCAACCAGAATAGCTATCACTCTGCACATATTCTCTGACATCCAATGATGCGCTCTTGTTTTTGTCGCTTGGTGGGACAACTCGCGCGACCAATTCTGTGGTGTCGTTCTTGGGCAGACGACAGAGTTCCTGCTCCGTCAGCGGCTGTTGAATGGGGTCAGCAGATCGGAGTGCCGCCAACAGTTCCTCCCCCAATCCGCTGTTCAGGGTAACTCCCTTCCTTGTATAGCCAGTGTAATTATCCGATGTGACGTATTGACGAATGTTGATATAGTTTTTGCCCTTATAGGCGCTCACTTCAAACCGCAATTCTGTGGTGCGGCTTAAGGGGATCGAGTGAAAGTTCGTAGGTGACATAATCTGTTCCTTTCGCTGTTTATAATCATCGGCCAATTTCGCAGGCGGATGAATGGAATGCAAATCAAAACCAACCATCAGCGAAACCAGCATGATAGAGTGGACATGAACAGGCTATTGTTATCGATAAATTCCATGATGGATATCAAAATGAATAAGACAGCCCAATGAGGCCATGGAGAGCGAGGATGGCCAATCGGGCTTGGCCCTGAGCGATCGGAATCCAGCAATAAGCTCCAGCGATCTTAGCAGAGACAGAACATGAGAAACTAGACCAGGTCATCAATTGTTTTGCTATTGTAAGTTGGAAATTCGGGCCGACGATGAAATAGCCGCTATGGAATAACCCCCGGTTCTCAGAAAGCTTCAAGCGTCTCACCGTATTTTCAGGATGGGCGATCACCATCCCTGCGCCAAGTTGCCAGCGAAAATGGCCCCACTTCCAGCCACGAAGCGCAGTCACCAGATTAAATCCATGGGACACTTCAAATCGCTGAATGGTTTCGGTTGTATTTTTTAGCTTGATTTTCAAATGAACCAGCTCGATCTCCCATCCTTTTGCGTTGCGATCGTGGCCAACCTTTATAGCATAATAGATGGGCGGCTGAAAAGAATGGGTTGCAAATCGGGCGCGGAGATGAATTTCGGGGTGGGATGATTGCTGAAGGGATAGCGCGCCGGGAAAGCAATAGGCATCCCCCAGCGCCACTCCCATGTACCAGGAATGTTGTGCCCCTACCTCAGAGATCACCAGCATTCCGATCAAGCCGGTTGCCATCCATATCACCATCCGTTTCATGGCTTCCCTAAGCTGGTCCGCTTTCGATCATTTGACCAAAATTTGATGTGAATGCTGAGAATTCGATTGCCAAGAAATATAAAAATATCTGTTGACATTTACAAATAATTTCTTTTAATTCTCCCTCACCAGGATGATCATCCAGGCAAAGCAGATTCAGGAACATGGACACTCGTGATTTGGCTCAAGCAAATATGGTGAAAACTGCCATGGCTGATCCTGGTCGTCAAAATTTCTATGCGAAGTGGTGCAAAAAAATAGCCAGAACGTGATTGGCTTATTATGCCGGAATGAGCCAATTCATCTTTCTGCACTGCATGGGAGAGAATCCATGCCAATCATCGGATGGTGAATTGCCGTACAAAAATCAGGAAGCCACGATGAAGCGAACCTTAAAAATATTTCTCACGATCTTTTTGGTCCTCCTGCTCCTGGCGGGTTGGTATTTTGGTAGGTATTTTCTCCATATCCTCTACATTGGGGCTGGGTATAAAGCCAAAATCCTGTGTTCAAGCGTTTTTATTTCTCATCGCAGTCCAGATGATGTGTTGCGGGAGGAACTTTCGGATTCGAGATTAAAAATCATCACGCAAAAGATTGATGATAGGAATCAGCGGGTGACAGCGGCGGCACCGTTGGGGCTGGTGAAACGGACCGCCTATTATCGGTCTGGGCTGGGCGCGACGCTGGATTTGGCGTCAAGAGATGTGGGCAAGGGCTTGCAGCCAATTCAGCCCCCAGAAGATTATTGGTCCTTGCCATGGCCCCAAGGAAATCTGGTTGACCGGAGCCATTTGCCGGATGAAATCGATAGCGCACGACTCACCCAGGCGATCGGAGAAGCCTTTGCTGAGCCGGATTCCTTGCATCTGCGCCGCACTCGGGCAGTGGTTGTCGTCTATAAGGGGAAAATCATTGCTGAGCGTTACGCCGATGGTTTTACTTCGGATACCCCGCTGCTGGGCTGGTCGATGACCAAAAGCGTGATGAACGCATTGATTGGCATTCTGGTCGGCCAGGGCAAGTTGTCCATCGATCAAGCTGCTCTGGTGCCTGAGTGGCAATCTCCCACTGACGCCCGCCGGGCCATTACATTGGATCATTTGCTTCACATGAGCAGTGGGTTAGAGTTCGGCGAGCAATATAGCAGTCTATTTTCCGATGTGGTCGTCATGTTATATCGTGAAAAAGATGCGGCAAAATTTGCCATCAACAAGCCGCTGATTCATCCGCCGGGGAGTTATTGGGACTATTCCAGCGGCACCACCAATATCCTGTCCCGCATCATTCGCCAGACGTTTGCCGGAGACGATCGGGCTTACTTGGAATTCCCAGCGAAGGCCTTATTTCAACGGATCGGCATGTATAGCGCTATTATCGAGCCTGATGCGGCTGGAAACTTTGTTGGTTCGTCCTACTTGTATGCCACGGCGCGGGATTGGGCGCGATTCGGCTTGCTCTATCTGCAAGATGGGGTTTGGGAGGGACAGCGCATCCTCCCTGAGGGATGGGTGCAATATTCGCTAACACCTCTGGATCTGGCGCCGTTCGGAAAATATGGCGCGCATTGGTGGTTGGGCCCGCATTGTCTCCCCATTTACGATGCGACAGTCGCCGCCACTCTCCCGAACGATCTGTTTTCCGCCCGCGGACACAATGATCAATATGTCACCATTATTCCATCGAAACAATTGGTCATCGTGCGGTTGGGTTTCACGGAGCAAAATAATGTATGGAACCAGGCGGCGTTTGTAGCAAAAATTATCAAGGCTATCCGCTAAATCCTTCATTTGGCAAGTCTTTCTTCTGCTTGACTACCGGCGGTCGTTTTTCGAGCTATGAGGATCACTTTTGCCGATTCTGAGGATTATCTCAAATCAAAACCCAACAAAGCGTCCTGACAATGCCCACCTTTTCTTCTTTTGGATGGACAAAACATGCTTTCCGTTGGAATCGCTTTCTATTGAAAACGCATTCTTGTCGAAACGCCGTCATGCATCAACGTTCCCGCTGTTCGTCGCACTCTATCCGAACTTCAGAGTTAAGGGATCGCAGAAGTCCTGTTCCCATCCGGGACCAGCAGGTGGCGAATTGCATCTGCTACGATGGCTTCAGGATGTTGAGCAATTGCTCAAAGGTGATATTCATCTGTTCGCTGGAACTCATGTTTTTGAGCGAAATGATGTTATTTTGAATTTCATCCGGTCCCAGGATCACCACAAATGGAATGCCTTTCCGATTGGCATACTTGAATTGCTTTTTTAAGCCCCCGACTTCAAAGAATATTTCAGTATTGATTCCCGCCGCGCGCAATTGCTTGGCAATGGATAGACTGGCTTTTTTGGTGGTTTCATCGAATATGGTGACCAGAACCTGGGTCTTGGTTCGAGCTTCCGGGAACATATTGAGCTCAGTCATCACATCAATGATCCGCTCGATGCCGATGGTCGTCCCGGTGGCTGGAATATCCGTTCCCAGAAACATTCCGACTAACTGGTCATAGCGTCCGCCGCCAGTCAAAGAGCCAATGCTCGGTTGTTCGACAACAGACTCGTAGATCGGGCCGGTGTAATAAGTCAATCCCCGCGCCAAATAGAGATCGATCACGTAATTTTCTGGCGGGACGCCCAGGTCTGCCACATATCCGATTAGCTCATTCAGTTCGGTAATCCCCTCCAGACCAATGGCCGAATCTTTCAAAAAAGTGGTGATATCGCTCAATATCGTCCTGGCTGGACCGGAGATTTCTAAAATGGGTAGTATTTTATGAATGGCCGAATCTGGTATTTCCCGCTCCTGCAACTCCTGTCGGACACCATCGATGCCAATTTTTTCCAGCTTGTCGATGGCAATGCAGACGTCATTGCCGCGAGTTGGTTCCACTCCAGCATACTCGACAATGCCGGATAAAATTTTGCGGTTATTCATTTTGATCTTAAATGTGGTGAATCCCAGAGTTGACAGGATCTCATGGATCAATGCAATGGTTTCGGCATCGGCCAGCATTGAGGCGCTACCAACGGTATCGGCATCGCATTGATAGAACTCGCGGTAACGTCCCTTTTGAGGTTTATCGCCGCGCCAGACTGGCTGCATCTGATATCGCTTGAACGGCAGAGTAATTTCGTTCTGATACATGGCAACGACCCGACACAGCGGTACGGTCAAATCATAGCGCAGCGCCTCGTCGACAATGTCAGAGAGGCGTGAAATAGTGAATTGTGAGATTGATCGGCCTACCTTTTCTATCCCAGTACCGCGTTTGAGCACTTTAAATATCAATTGTTCGCCTTCTTCGCCATATTTTCCAGAGAGGACTTCCAGCGTCTCGATGGAAGGCGTTTCCAGAGGCTCGTAGCCGTATTTTTCGAAGATCGATCGAATAGTATTCATCACAAACTGGCGCCGAAGCATTTGCTCTGGCAAAAAATCTCGAGTCCCTTTCGGCAGGCTGGGCTTGATCACATCCATTCCTTTATTCTCCACATCAATTGAAATCAAAAAATATTATCAGCAATAGATCAGATGACATGTACCAGGCGAAAAGTTCGGGGCTATTCGCTTGGTGATAGATGCCATGGTGAGTCCATGGCAGAGCGATAAAAAACAAAATAGCCCTACCATCATGCGATCATAGGGCTAAAGCATTCCGCCATGAACGAAAATTCGCCGCCGAAGCGGCTTTATCCATTTCTTGTTCCTATCAGGAACAGTGCGGATCTCAATAGCCATTGGCCCTGCAATTTCAAATTGGTCGAAATATAATTATTATTATCAAATAAGGCAAGCAATTTTTTTGTTAAATCCAAGGCGAATGGACGTTAGCGATTTGATTGTCAGGTTACAATGAGGCGCCGCCGCAAGGGAAGCTGGAACAGAATCGGTCCTTAGCTTTTTTCACAAAAAAATGATTGACTCTTGCGGGTGAAATAAGTAAATTGAGCGCGCAATGGCGAGAATCGAACAGCTAAAATTTTTCTATGGAGGAGCAATGGCGATTAAAATAACTGGAAAGGACTTAACGATTGAGGATGTTTATCGTGTAGCGTATCACCATGAGCAGGTGAAACTTGATCCCGCAGCGCTGGAGCGAATTCAGCGCTGCCGCCGTTTTATTGAACGCAAGATCGAGGATAGGGAGATTATGTACGGGGTCAATACTGGGATCGGCGAGTTGTGCAATGTGATTTTGAATGATGAACAGATTCAGCAGTTTCAAAAATACTTGATTTATAACCACTCGGCTGGGATTGGGGCCCCGGTTCCCATCCCAGAGGTTCGTGCGGCGATGCTGAGCCGCATCAATGTTCATGCAAATGGATATTCTGGCTGCCGGCCGGAGATCACGCTGACCTATGTGGAGATGTTGAATAAAGGGGTGACGCCGGTGGTCTGTCAAAAGGGGAGCGTTGGGGCGTGCGGGGACTTGTCGCCCATGAGCCAGATGGCCTTGGTATTAATGGGCGAGGGGGAGGCGTTCTACCAGGGGGAGCGGCTTCCGGGGCGCGTGGCTATGGAGCGAGCGGGTATCGCGATCCCTGGCCTAAAAGCACGAGATGGGCTGGCGGCAATTAATGGGAGCAATTTGATCACAGGGATGGGGTGTCTGCAGATTTATGAGACGGAGCGACTATTGAAGCAGGCCGAGATCGCCGCGGCGATGACGCTGGAGGCGCTATTGGCCAATATGAAACCGTATGATCCGCGGTTGCATCGGTTGCGCGGCTTCCCCGGCGCTATTGCATCCGCGGAAAATATCCAAAAAATTATTGCCGGGTCTGATCTGTTGACCGGGAAAATGAAAGTGAAAGTGCAGGATGCATATAGCATGAGGTCGACGCCCCAGGTGATCGGTGCGGCGCGGGATCATCTGCGCTGGACGCGCCAACAGTTTGAAATAGAACTGAATGGGGTGGCCGACAACCCCATTTTCTTGCCTGATGATGGCGTGGTGTTGACTGGTGCAAATTTCCAGGGCTCGCCCATTAGTGTGCCGCTGGATATGCTCGGCGCCTGCATCACCATGGTCTGTGTCTTATCAGAACGGCGCTTGAACCGATTGCTCCATCCAGCGCTTAGCGTGGGGCTGCCTGCTTTCCTCACCAAAGGCGCTGGGATGTTTTCGGGACACATGCTCAGCCAATATACAGCCGATATGTTGATTGTCGAACAGCGTATCCTCTCGATGCCGGCTTCCATTCAATCAATCCCTGCGGCCGCCGATCAGGAGGATTTCGTTAGCATGGGCATGAACACCGCGCTAAAGACCAAACAGATTCTCGAAAACGCGTATGGGATTTTGGGCATCGAGTTCATTGCGGCCGCGCAGGCATTGGATTTCAGGGATTTCCGGCCGGGCAAAGGAACCCAAGCGGCCCATGCGGCAGTGCGAACCATCGTCAAACATTTGGATGAGGATCGACCGCTGTACCCGGATCATAACAACATGATGGAAGCAGTCAAGCAGCGAAAAATCTTAGAGGCGGTCGAGGCGGCGATTGGGGAATTGAAGACCTACTGATTGGCGCGATGATCCTTCAGATGGTCGCACGATCGCTGAGGATTGCCTCCGCAACGGTATTCTCATCCGCCAGAGGGCGGGTGTTAAAAGAAGTAGCCCCGCGGATAATTTCGCACACGCAGATCCATTGATCTGCGCAAATGGAATCACTCGCGGGGCAGCGCAAAGGAAATCATTGCAGCATCCACATAATGGATGAACAGCCTGGGAAGGATGAAGCAAGCCCTGAAAAGGATATTAGCCTTTGGCGGGAGCTCTTCCCTTTTTGTTGCGATCCGCACGGCTATGTTCTGGCACAATGGCCGACCAATCGAACGGCGTTAAATGGGCTGGGATCCTGAGCTTGTGCTCAATCATCGCTTTCAATTGATCCGGTTGTTGAATCAGCAGCGCTTTGGTCTGTTTCCGTTGCCGTTTGATCCAGGCTTCAATTTTCAGTGCCGGTCCTATGGTATCGGCCAATTGCCAGCATTGGGCAATTCGCGTCGGTTTGAAACTCCGAGTAAATCTCGAATTCGCGGTACCAGCTTGGTGTTCAGCATAGCGTCTGGCTAAATTCTTGGTATACCCAGTGTAGTAGCTACCATTCGCGCATTCCAAAATATAAATGAAGTACACCGGCTCGGCTGGATCAATTTCAGTTCTTGATGAAGAAATGGTTGCCATAAGGATTGTAAATGGTCTTTAAATGATGCGGCAATATGCTCACTTCAAAGCGAGAGCCGAAGTACATTTCGCCATCCAGGTGGGCTGGGACTTCATGATCGAATTCGAACACGATGCGATCGGTAGTGAAGTAATTGACGACTGGATCTTCGATGTGCGCCTGCTTGATGACCCGCAAGAGTTCCTTGATCCTTCCCGATAGCGAAAGCTGGTTGATCATGCAAATATCAAGCAAGCCGTCATTGGCAAGGGCGTTGGGAGTCAGGTAAAAGCCGCCCGCCAATCTGCGACCGATGGCGATGGTGTTCAGAAAGGACTTGGTGGTGCGCGCCTGATCGGGGTAGCTGACGCGCATATCTTGTTCTTTGTAGGTCACCAGTGTTTTTAAAATATGCTTCCAGTATTTGGCCTTACTGCCGGCCTTGACGGCGCGACTGTTTTCAGCCTCATAATTCTCGAAAGCCACCTGCGCGTCGAATCCCAGCCCCATTCCGTTAATGAAATACCGGTCGTTGCATCGACCGACATCCATTTGGATGGTGTTCTCCTCGAAAAATATTTCCCAGTCCTTGTCAGAGAAATGGTCCGAGAAACCAAGGATGTGAATAAAATCGTTCCCTGTGCCAGCAGACACCGCCCCAAAGGTGACTTCTGGTTTGTGGACCAACGCCTGAATGATTTCGCTGAACGTGCCGTCCCCGCCGACACCGACAATGTGATTAAATCCTTGCTGGGCATAATCATTTGCAAGCTGTGTGGCATGACCCCGGCGCTGCGTAAGGATCATCTCAGCAGGAATCTGGTATCGCTCGATCATCGCTTGGACGGTCGTGGCATAGCTGGCGGCCAAGCCGTTACCAGCCACCGGGTTGATGATAAAAAGCCAATGGGAATGAGACATATTTCCTCCGCTCAATGTTTTCTGGGCTATTTTAAAACTCAATTTTTGAATCTACCGATTGGCAACGCGCCATCGGATGATTGCTCGAGATGTCCCTTGCTTAGCCCCGTGGACTGCCGATGTCAGCTCTATCCAGCGCGGCAGGAAATAAAGCGCTGGTCTAACATAGCAATTAATAATTTATCGCGGTCTGTTTTATTCCAGTCAGCTCTCCCATCCAATATGATCAATCTTTAGCCGGGACGAGGCAAGGTTTTAATAGAATCCTTGATTCACCAGTTGATAGATCTTAAAATACCGATCAGCGGCGGTGGACCAATCGAACGATCGTGCTTGTTTGAAGCCCATGATAATCAAACGGTAGTATTCATCGCGATGGTGTTGATAGAGATGAATGGCTTCGGTTAGTTTTTCATGCAATGCCGTGACCATCCCCTGAAACCATGGGTTTGCTCGACGAGCTGGCAGATCGTTGGCGAGACTGAAGAACTCCCGAATATTGGCGATGCGATAGGTTTTGTGTGGCTCGCGATATAGCAAACCGCAGCGATGGTCCTGGATCTGATCCGCCAGGCCGCCGGTCCTTCGCGCAATGACCACGGTTCCATGCACCAGATATTCCAGTGCGGCACCGAACGGCTCGTAAATGGAAGGCATCAGACCGAAACTGCTACCCATCAGCAATTCCTGGTATCCCTGTTTCATCCGCATGGGAAAAGCCATAACATTGCCATGACACCGCATAACCGCTTCGCGAATGAATTCCAAATGGCCGGATGAGGCGACCAGCGGGGTCAAAACGGCCTTGATCTCATCTCTGCCAAACTGTTCAAGACATTGAAGCGCAATATCGTAGCCCTTTTGGTTGAAGTCCAGGCGGCCGGCCATGACTACGATCGGTATAGTATCGGGCAGTTGGCTGATCGACCCATCCTGATAGGTCAAAGTTCCAATGCGCTCTGCCAGATGGTATTGTTCCAGAACCTGCAACAGCTCATTGCGACTCTTAAGCTTGATATCCCGGATGTTCTGGAGGGACAACCGCTGTTCAGGAGCGAATTTTTCGGGGAACGGGACAAATGAGCCATTCGGGATGCCAATAACCTTCGACCGACGGAGCAATGGCTGGAGATGGGGGACGAAGTATTCGGTCTGTAAGATATCTGTCGTCAATTCTTGGGCAAAGGTTCGGCTGACCGTGGTAATTGGCGCATCGGCCAGAGGCAAACCGATCTGCAGCGCAGTTAATCCGCCAGGAAACTGCCGTTCAATCTGCTGGAGGGTAGTAGAGCCGACGAATCGGCCCAATTCCTGCCATGGAATGAAGCAATCATAGACATTGTGCAATGTGATGACGGAGCCGCAGGAGCTCAGTATCCCATCTCGCATGGCGAGCTTGCTGGTCAAGGCAAGCAGCGCAGTATGCCAATCCTGCAAATGGAGGACGATATTGCGATCGATCCCTAATGCCTTCAGCGCCAGAGGCACTGCCTGGCAAAAGAGCATCACGTTCTCCCGCAAGGTGGATTCGTTTTTCTCTGGATTAGTCTCATCGAAAATATAGGGATCATCGAGTCGATTTCGAGCATTAAACCAGCCATCAATCTTCAGATAGTATTCAGTGACAGAGCCACCTTTCCCATCGATCCCTGCGACCGGATGGGCGAAAATCTCCACATCATGCGGACGCTGGTCGTACTCAATCGTAAATCGCCGATGAGTGGGGGTCAATTGCGCTGCATCGATGATTTCGGAATGAAATGGCGTCATGACGATCACATTGACATCGGGATTTGCGGCCTTCAAGTACGATGGCAGCGAGCCGGCAACAGCCCCCAATCCGCCGCTCTTGGCGAACCGATTCTCATACGCACAATATACCACATTGGCGATCTCCAGACGCCTTAGCTGATCCGCAATAATTTTGACTTCAGTCTCAGTAAAAAAGTGAAGCATTAGGCTCCAGTCTTTGATCCAGGCGGTTATTTGCTCGTGCTTCATTCGGTTATTTGTTCCACAGCTTGATCGAAAATGGCCTTCAATTAGACATCAAATCACTGCCGTTCAAAATAATTTATATTTGTAAATTTGCTCCTTGTAAATTAGGCAGTTAAAAGCAAATGTATTCGTTCTTCAAAATGAGGTTCATTTCAGCTTGTTTGCCAATTGCTGGATTATTATTTGCTGTCCCAAATGCTAAATGAGAAATCTGGTTTTTAATAATAGAGCTTTTCAATAAAGTAATAAGGTGCTGCTATTATCGATTTTTAGATGTTCCTAAGGTTTGAATCAATCTGACATATAAGACCAATTCAGAAACCATATTGACCTTGGTAACCATCCTAATCCACCAGCGATTTAACCTTATTCGCTTATTGTTGCATTTTGCTGCTAAGATGCCAAACGAAAAATCCTATTTTGGACAAGTTTGACATCAAATTTATTCTTTGTTCGAATTATAATTTGGCGAAACGATACATGGCTGCCGCGATGAAACGATCCTGATGGTCCACTCCAACGACGAACCGATTTCATGGAAATGGACACCAAATGAAAGTGCTTGCCATGGGCTTTGTGAAACAGTACCACGAAATTCATCCGTAAGGCAGCTATTCTGAGATGTTCCAGATGAGAACTGAATTGAATAATTTCGTTTCCATGGCCTGTCGCTGCAATTGAATGGCCTCGGTCCGGGTGAGTGGCCCACCGATGACAATGGTGTATTGCCTCCGATCACCAAACGGCTCATAGATATCGAAGCGGAATGCCTTGGTCTTGCTCTCCAGTTCTTTGACCTCGTTGAGCGCATCGGAAAGCTTGTCATGCGAGCCGACAATCACATAAAAAGTCCGACGTGGATTGATGCCCAATAATCCTCGCCAGAACTGCTGGATTCGGGTTTCTTGAGGGAGAGCGAACGACTTAACCGCAACTTTAGTGGTATCCTGGTTTCTAGTGGTATCCTGGGGCTGTGCGTAAACCAGCGAGCTGAATGCTGGGATGCCAATGGGGCTCATCCAATTGGTTGGTTTTGCTTTTGGCACATCGATTTGCCCGGCGTTGATGAGCGCGGTGACCAGTGCCGGGGCGACAATCCCCAGCTCAAAAATTTTTACTGGATTCGTTTCATCTTTATGGAGAAACGCAGTGATGCCGCCAAGATAAAATAAGATGATCACCCGGATCACATAACCCAGCACAGCAAAAATGGTGAGCTTCACTAATAGTACCTCCAGATCGATCACCAATAGATTCATGATCACAGGGGTTAGTGCGCCAAGACCGCCGATGAGAATTTTTCTTGATGTCTTCATCGATTTGCCCTCCAATGTGCGAGACTTGCATCCGAACCAGCCAGCCCGAGGTCGGGTCGGTTTATTGATGGGCCGGTCGGAATCCGCAACCCTCTAATTTTTTTGCCAATTGATCAGCCTATTGATTGAAGCGGCTTTCCATTCGTAAGGTATATCAATTGGCATAGCGATGGTTAAGATACTAAATTTGCCATGATTTGTCAAGCTGAAAGTTGCCAATCCATCGATTTCGTGCTTGAACGATAACACCATAATCAGCAAATGGGACGATACAATCAAAAATGCCATTTCAGACCTTATCCCCTAACCTCTTTTCCTGGGATGAGAAGGAGAAGGTTCTTTTTCCATCCCCTGTTAGGAGAGGGCCGGGGTGAGGTCAAATGATGCGGTTTTCGTTCAGGCACTATTTTGTGGCTGCTTCACATAACGCCAACCATCGAACGTTTTTTTAAATATCCATCGAATAGCTGCTCAATCTGGCGCTTTCAGATGATTGCCGCTTTCGCTTATCAGCCGATTCGACCAGATGCGAATGCCCATTTCAAATGAGTACTCTTGAATGCCGCTATCACGTTAATATCCATTGGTTGATAGAGATCAAAGCTGTTATTGATTGTTATCCCATGCTTCCTATCATCCTTTAGACGACAAGATTCGCATGGATTATTCTTCCACCACATATTCGAACAGCAGGCTGGAGATCACTAGAAAAATGATGTCGAATCCGATCAAGATTTTGACCCAGGAAAGCGTTCCAGCAAAACTGCCTTGATTGATCAGCGAACTGGTGGCTTTCACCGCGGCTAATAAGATGGGGATAGCAATGGGAAACAGCAGGATGGGCAGCAAAATCTCTCTGGCGCGCGTATTGACTGAAATGGCGGAAAGCAAGGTACCGACGCTGGCGAATCCCAAGGTCCCCAGCAGCATGATGAAGATCAGAGGCAACAAAATGATAAATATATCCAAATTAAACAACACGATCATTAATGGGAGCAAAATGATTTCCATGATCATCATGAAGCAAAAATTTCCAATCATCTTGCCCAAATATACCAGATAGTGGTCCACAGGACAGAGCAGCAGCCCCATCAAACAGCCCTGGTCGACCTCATAAATGAACGATCGGTTCAAACCAAGCAGCCCAGCAAAGGTGATGGCAACCCACAGGATGCCAGGAACCATTTGTTTCACCAGCGTGCTCCCGGGTTCGAACATAAAATTAAAGATGACCACCACGATCAGGCAGAAAATTAACATGGATGAGAGCGTTTCTCGGCTGCGAAACTCCGATAAAATATCCTTCCAAGCGATGGTGATCATTGCAGGCATGTTCATGATCATTCGGTCCTCTCAATTCCCAACGCATGCTTTACAGATGAGACGCAAAATCAGGTGACAGCGTCTTGACATTTAAAGTGGACGCTTCGATCGATCGGCGATAAAGAGATCGAAAGCTGGGAAGGTCGAAATCGCGAGTTAGTCCTTGTTGGACGATCTTTCCCTTCGATAAGATGGCGAAGTGGCTGGCCAGTTGCAACCCCAGGTGCAGATCATGCGTGGTCATGATAATTGTCCGATCGGGTGAGATTAATGACGTGAATAAATTCACGAAATTTTCGATAGCATGTTGGTCCAGGCCGCTGAAAGGTTCATCCAATAAAATGATTTTTGGATCTGTAAGCAGGGCGCGACCGATGGAGAGCCGCTGCTGCATCCCACGAGAGAAAGTCCTAACAAGGTCATGGCGTCGCTCCAGCAATCCAACCAATTGCAGCATCTGGTCGATTTGCTGCTGAGCATCCTTGAGCCGATACATCCATGCGTAGAATTTCAAATTTTCCTCGGCCGTGAGATTGGCATAGAGAAAGCTTTGATGCCCAATAAAGCCGATTCGCTGTCGGATATCCGATTGTTGAAGGTCGCGCCGAGACCTTGCTTCTTTCTGCTGGTTGTTATTTCGCTCTGTCGATTCAGTCCGGCCATGATCCGAAGTTGAATCAACACGAATGATTACTTCGCCCCGGGAGGGCTTCGCCAAGGTCGCGATGATCTTTAGCAAGGTGGTCTTCCCTGCGCCGTTGGGGCCGACGATCATCCAGTATTGACCAGATTGAATTTCCAGATTGACCTGGTTCAGGGCAACGAATGAGCCGAACGATTTTGAGACATGACGGATTGAGATCATGATTGGACCCGTCGCATCGTATAAATAAAGCCAGCCAGCAAAAAAACAACTACCGCGATTAACACTAGCCATTGGATTGAGAAAGAGAAATGCTTGGTCGGAATGTTTTTAGCAGTGAAACTCAATTGCATCCCTGGCATGAGGTGAAAGATGGAAAAACGCTGATAGTTAATACCGCGGATCGAAAATTCTCCTTGGTTCGATAAGCCGCCGCCTTCCAAGGTCATATTCGGGTTCGATACGAAGATATTAATCCCGCCACTGGGGTAAACGATCGGCCGGGAAAAATGCCACTCCGATTTTTTTGTTGGCACCGTGAATCGGAACGAAAATTGGCGCGCGCCCGGCGACATCAGTTCCGTATGATAGAGCTGATTCCCTTCGATTCGAACCATATTCTGCGCTTCAGGAGTGAGTATTTCCACATTTTCGAATCCATCGGGCAAAGGAAATTGTAACACGTAATGCCGATCGGGTTGATCGAAATACTGGCCGATAAAAGTTTTGTTCCCCACGTTGTTCATGACAAAAATTTCTCTAAATAGCAGCTTGCCAGGCTCAGCATCGATGAACAAATGCTCCAGTTGCGTCACGATCTTTTCGGAGCTGGATGTCGTGTCATAGACAATCACATCGCTTTGGCCCACGGGCTGATCGGACGTCAAGCGCACCGCTTTGCCGTAATAAACAATATCCATGAACGTGGACCGCGGGTAATAAAGCAGGCTGCTATCCATCTCCAGTCCTGTGAATTCGAAACGGCCTTTGCCATCGGCCTTTTGAACGTAAGATGAGTCATCGATCACCGTATGACCGCGATTGACCATCAAATTGACTTCCGCGCCAGCGACAATGGTGCTGTCGGCGCTGCCATTGTAGACGAAGCCAAAAACTTTGCCAGTTTGTGCTGAGGATGAAATCGAAAGCAAGCTCATTAGCGATAGGATGATAATGAAAACTCTCATTTTTTCCTTCCCGAAGATTTACTCCAGCAACATTTCCCTAGTCTCTTAAAATTTTGATTGACCAAATACCATAATATTTTGCCCTCCGGCGCGTCGGACTCTCCAATAGGCCTAACATATATTGCTCATTTTGCTGAGATCCAGAGGTACATGGCTTTCAGAGGCATCCACGAGCTCATGCGCTGCTGTCTTTTTTGAATGCCGATTTAGCCGATTGGCGATGGTTTGATGATGGCGATGAAGCGGCTTTTTTTCGAGCTGCCTGGATCAGGATAATGAGCACTCCGATCACCATCGCAAAACCGCCAATCCACATCCAGATCTGGAGTGGATTGATCATAAAGGTGAAGGTGGCCGAACCATCATCTTGGTAGCTGGAGAGTATGGCATACAGATCTTCTTTCAATGTGGATCGGACCGCCACCTCGGTGGTATACTGGGTGCTGCCCATGCTCGAATGGTAAAAATGGCGCTGCGGGCTCAAAATGTTCAACCGTTTGCTGTCTTTGAAAACTTCTAATTCGGCCGTGAGAATATCTCGATTCGCCTGGTGCTGCTCGCTCATGCCCATATAAACCAGGCGATAGCTCCCAATGCTGGTGGCCTGTCCCTGTTGCAGCGTGATTTGCTTTTCTTGTTTGAAGGCGGTTGTGCCAACAATGGCCAAATAGATCAGGATGACACCGACATGAATGAGATAGCCAGCATAGCGCCGGGTATTCTGTTTCAGGGTTTGAAATAAGGAAATGAAATAGGGCTTTTTCTCTGATTTGGCGCGACGACTCACAGCACCAATGATTTCAGCGGCAATAATTGCCAATCCCAAAAAACCAATGACCAGCGTGAGCAACGCCGTGGCATGGTTAACGCCTGAAACATAAAGGATGATCCCAAATAAAATCGACGTCGCTATGGGATAGAGCCCACGATTGAATAGAGCCTTGCCGCTTGTTTCGCGCCACGACAATATCGGACAAATGGCTAATAGCAACAGCAGCACGATCCCGATCGGTTTGGCGATCCTATTGAAATAAGATTCTCCTAGGGTTACTTGTTTTCCAATGATTAGTTCGGTGATGGCTGGGGCCAAAGTGCCGATTAACACCATAATCAGCAACACGATAAAAATAATATTGAGCAATAGGAAGCTGGTCTCCCGGCTCAATAGTGCCTCATAAAAGGCTTGAGACCGCATTTTTTTGATGCGCACCAGGAGCAAAGCCAAAGCAAAGGCCAGCAGCGCCAGCATAAAGACCAGAAACAACGTTCCAAGGTTGGATTGGCCAAAAGCATGGACCGAGGAAATGATGCCGCTGCGAGTGATAAAGGTGCCCAAAATTGTCAATAAAAAGGTGAGGATGGCCAAAACAACGTTCCAGCCGCGCATCAGATCTCGGGTCTTTTGAACCATGATAGAATGAACCAGGGCTGTCCCGGTGAGCCAGGGCAATAGCGAGGCGTTCTCGACCGGGTCCCAGGCCCAGTAGCCACCCCAACCCAATTCCACGTATGCCCATTGGGCGCCCAGCAAATTGCCCACCGTTAAAGCAATCCAGGCAAATAATGTCCAGTTGCGGCTGCGGTCCAGCCATTCTGTGGAAAGGTCCGCTTTGATTAATGCTGCGATCGCATAGGCAAAGGGGATGGTAAATCCAACGAACCCTAAAAATAGCGATGGCGGATGGAGAATCATCTCTGGGTTCTGCAACAATGGATTTAATCCCATGCCATCTGGAGGCACAGGCGATAATTTTTCAAATGGGTTGGTGGCATAATTTACTAAGATCAAAAAGAAGAAAGTGACAGCATTAATGACGCCAACCACATAATTTCTGAAAGCATCATTTTTGTTTCGGCTGGCAGCCAAATAGAGCGCATTGAAAAATGTAAGCAACCAGGTCCAGAACAGCAACGAGCCAGCCTGCCCGGCATAGACGGCCGACAAAGTATACAACAACGGCAATTGTCGATCCGAATACTCGGCCACATAGCGGAAAGAGAAATCGCGGCTGACAAAAGCATTGGCCAGGAGGAAAATACTCAGGGTGATCAATAAAAATTGGCTGTAGACCGCCAGTTCGGCACTGCGCAGCAGCGATTTCTTTTTCAATTTAATCCCAGAGATACCTGCCCAAATGACATAGGCAGACGATATAAATGCGAGCAATAACAAATAATGTCCAGATGACAATCTTATTCTCCTTAGCAAACATTAAGAAAGTTGGTGCGATAAGGACAAATCAATGAAGTCGTAGCGGACGGTCATTTGAACGACCGGCCGTTTATCGCGCGGGTCTTCCTAATTTTTATCTGCTCTATTCCCTTTTTGCCTCATATTTGGATGGGCATTTCGTCATAATTTGGGTCGCCGTGAAAGTCCCATTGTTATATTTGCCTTCCACTACTACGGAGAGACCTTCTTGAAAGGTATCAGGGGCAACCCCGTGGTGCTGAACATTCAGCACGCTTTTTCCACTCGTTAGTTGAAACGTGAGCAGCAACTTCGAAGCATCCCATTGAATCGAGCCTGGGACCACCTCCCCGTTGATGCGTGTTCCTTTTCCTTCCAGCTGATCAGCCTGGGCAAAAAACTCATCCACAGTCATAAAATACACGGATGAATCTTTCATCGCAGACCAGAACAGGTAGACAACGACAATCAATATGATAAGACCACCGATAATTAGTTTTTTGTTCATCGTTCGGACTGCCTTCTATTGGTGAATAATTTAACGATCCACAATGGGTGAATTTTTATGAATCGATGCGACGAGCAAAAGCTGGCGCTATTTGATAATATCAGTCCCCATAAAGTCTCTCAGCACGCGAGGCACCATGACCGTTCCCTCGTCTGTTTGATAATTTTCCAAGATAGCAATCACCGTTCTTGGCAGTGCCAGCCCTGAGCCATTGAGGGTATGCACATATTCGGGCTTCGCGTTTGCGTCGCGTTTAAATCGGATATTGGCGCGGCGAGCCTGAAAATCTTCGAAATTGCTGCAAGAGGACACCTCCAGCCATTTGCCGAGTCCATCGGCCCAGACCTCGATATCGTAACATTTGGCCGCAGCAAAACTCAGGTCACCGGTGGACAGCGCCATCACTCGATATGGCAATTCCAACAGTTGTAACACTTCCTCAGCATTTTGGAGCAGCGTTTCCAATTCGTCATACGAGGTCTCGGGCGTCACAAATTTGACCATTTCCACTTTGTCAAATTGATGCACTCGGACCAATCCTCGGGTATCTTTGCCATAGGTTCCCGCTTCCCGTCGAAAACAGGGCGTGTAGGCGGTATAGTAGATCGGCAGGTCCTCGCCGCGGATGATCTGATCGCGCAAAAGGTTCGTTACCGGAACCTCGGCAGTCGGAATCAGGAATAGGTCGTCGGCCGAGGTGACGTACATGTCGTCTTCTAACTTCGGAAGCTGTCCAGTGCCGAACATGCTGTCGCGATTCACCAGGAACGGCGGATATACCTCCGTATAGCCATGTTTTTTGATATGAAGGTCGAGCATAAAGTGGATTAATGCCCGCTGTAGCCGAGCCCCCAGCCCTTTATAATTAATAAAGAACGAACCCGCCACACGAGACCCGCCGGCGAAATCAATGATCCCTAATTTTTCACCGATCTCCCAATGCGGCTTCGGCGTGAAATCCTTGGGCGGCAGCTCGCCCCAGCGTTTCACCTCCAAATTAGCCGACGTATCCTGGCCAATTGGTACCGATTCATGGGGAATATTCGGAATCCGGATCAAGATATCGTAAATTTGCTGATCAAGGGCTTTCACTTGATCATCCATGTGCTTAATTCGATCTGCCACCGATTTCATTTGGTTGATCAAATGACTGGCATCCTGGCGTTGCTGCTTCAGCCGACCGATCTCCTCAGAAACCCGGTTGCGCTCATGCTTAAGGGCCTCCACTTCGGTCAGTATCTGCCTCCGCTCCGCATCTAATTGCAATAAGCGGTCGATGTCCGCATGATCATTTTTCAATTGGACCGCCTGTTTAACGCGTTCGACATTATTGCGAATAAATTTGATATCTAACATAGTTAATCCTCACTTCATCGGTTAATCAAATCAGTCATTCCCATCCAACGCCGATAGATTCTAACCCCTATCGGCAGCATCGATCGAACATGCGCACCCCGTAGCAGATGCACCGGTATCACGATGGGTCATTTTATTCATTCTTGTTGTAAAATTCGGGAGCTAATTCTGATTCCTGACAAGGCAGCACTCCCTGCTAAAGCTGCTTTTTAAATCTAATCAAAAGAGAACTACCTTTCCGCCAGTCGGCGCGCGGCATGACATTTCAGCCTTCTATTTGAATGTTGCAACTGGAAAGGCATATAAAACTCAAGAAAAAAAGTCCAAAATTTCGGTTTAAATTTCTCTTAAAAATCACTCAGATTAGCATGTTGAGGTCGTATGATGTACTTACTTCCTGAGCGAAAACCGCTTCATTCGACCTTACTCCGGCCCTCTCCTAACAGAAAAGGGAGAAAGAACGTTCCCGTTCTCACTCCAGAAAAAGGGTTTGGGAATAAGGTTTGAAATGGCAACGTTTGATCGTCTCGTTTCAGTTGTTAATTATGGTGTTCTCGTTCGAGCGCTAATTCCTGCCGTAACGAAAACGGCAAATTTTGGTGCCACGGTCATTGCGAGCGGAGCGAAGCAATCTCATAGCCTTATGTGATTCAGTAAGATTGCTTCAGCGAAAAAAGGCCTCCCGATAACCAGAACACCTAAAAAATAGGACTTTTTATTCAAGCATTAATTACTGCTTTTAACACCAAAACAATCCAAAAGTTCACTTTTACCATCCATCGTGAGAAGCAAAGAGCTCTTCCCCCCTTCGATATTTCGCTGAAGTGAGGGCATTTATGAAACAGAATGGTGTTCGGGAGCTGGTGGGAACGGATTGGATTATTGACCTTTGCCGCGCAACATGACATAGATGGTGCTTAAAATAATTTTCAGATCCATTCGCAGCGACACGTTTTCGATATAGAACAGATCATATTCGAGCTTTTTCTTGACGCTGTCGATGCTGGTATCATAGCCTCCTTTGATCTGAGCCCAGCCGGTGATGCCTGGTTTCATCCGTAATCTTCGCGCATACAAAGGGATCTCTCGTTTGAGCTTGTCGACGAAAAAGGGCCGTTCGGGACGAGGCCCCACCAGGCTCATTTGCCCGATCAGCACATTATAGAACTGGGGAATCTCATCGATCCGCAGTTTGCGAATGATCCGTCCCACAAATGTCACTCGGGGGTCATGCTGACCAGCCCAAACTGGGCCGGTATATTTTTCCGCATCGACCACCATAGATCGAAATTTATAAATCGTGAAATGTTTGCCATCCTTCCCCACCCGTTTCTGGCGAAATAGCACTGGCCCGCGAGAATCCAGTTTGATCAAAAGTGCCACCAAGATCCAAACCGGCATAAAACCGACTAAAACGATGACCGATACGACCACATCGATGATCCGCTTGATCCGCTGTTCCCATTGGGGCATCATCTGCGGCAAAATTTCGATCAGCGGAAATGCATAGATCTGATTGGTGCGGCCATAGCCCATCACAATGTCATAAAGATCCGGCACAATCTTCAAATTGACCAACAGCGAATCACAGTAAGAAATAATACTGATCACCTCCTTGGGCGAGCTTTTCTTGGCCGCAATGATGATCTCCTCGATTCGGTGTTGCTGCACAACGCGGGCAATGTCTTTGTAATGGCCCAGCACTGGAACGCCTTTGTAATTGGCATTGACATCCTTCCGGGATGGGGAAATAAATCCGACGACATCATAGCCTAGGGCGCGATACTGACTGATTTTATCAAAAAGCTCCTGAGCTTTTTCGTTCCAGCCAATGATCAGCGTCCTTCGTCGGCCAAAACCCATTTCCAGCAGCTTGCGCTGAATCGTCCGTAATAAAATTCGCTCGCTACTGGTAAAAAAGACCACCATGAACCAGTAGGAGATGATGATGATGCGTCCTACTGATGGAGGCGATTGTAAATCGGTGCGCACATCAAAGGTGATCAAGAACAACAAAAATACCCCGATCGACGCTGTTTTGAGCACGGTGACAAATTCATCGAATCGGGATTGGGCGTACCAGGATTTATAGAGGCCGAAGAAAAAGAACAAGAAAAACCAATAGAAAAACAGGATGAAGGATAACAACACATTGCTGCTAAATCCCGGCTCAGTGTAGCAGTTTAATGACTGTCGGATCAGGATCCAGCAGATATAGGTCACATGAATAGCGATGAAATCGCCAACCAATAGAAAAATTTTTTCAATCGTTTTTGGCATGGATCGAACATCAGGCGCGAATTGGGTTCCAGGTGACGATCCTTTCTCGTTTAACAAGAAAACCGGCGATCGCCTGGAACGAGGCCAAATTCACCAAACAATAATAAAACGGAGCATAAAATAAAAAATGATGGAATTGTTTCCGCTCCATGATATAGCCGAACAGCGCAGTGGCATAGAACAAGCATTGCAATACCATGGTGATTTGAAAAAAAATAGAGCCCAAAAGGAACAGGTTGACGAAAAATAGAACCGGCAAATAGAAGGCGATGAACCAGCGGAGGATCTTATGAGAGAATAATTGAAAACTCAGCATGGGATATTTAAATGGGTTCAAAAAAGTGCTATGGTGCAGCAGCGAATAAAAGCTGCGGTTGATGATGCGTTTTTTCCGTTGGTATTCCTCCCGGAAATTGCTGGTCGTTCGCTCGAAGCACAGCGCTGCTGGCTCATAAACCACCCGATAGCCCTGTTCGATGATGGTTAAGGGCTCGATGAAGTCGCTGATGATGTCATCGGCCAGGGGGACATATAAATTTTTCCTCACTGCATAGATCGAACCATTGGCGCCAAGGATCGATGCTGCGCGATTCTCCTGACGTTTGAGAAATTTTTCATAGCCCCAATAGACGTTCTCAGCTTCGCCGATAGGATTTTCCCCCTCGGGCACATAGATCAGCTCTCCACAGACGCAACCGACCGATGGATCTGAGAAGTTGCGGACAATCTTGCGAATGGCATCCGGCCGATAAAATGCATTGGCATCGGAAAAGACGATGATCTCACCCTGCGCATAGTTCACCGCCAGGTTCTGTCCCGCTGTTTTTCCTCTTCGTTCTGGCAATCGGATCAAAATAATTCCCTGAGCTTCATAGCGCTGCACAATCCCATCCGTTGCATCGGTCGATGCATCGGAAAACACCACGATCTCCAGCTTTGGTTTGGGATAGTCCAGTGCCAGACAATTCTGCAATTTTTGCTCGATCACTGCCGCTTCATTATAAGCGGAAACGATAAGCGTCACGGTCGGTTCATGATCATCGTTTTTATTGACCGTTCGCTGCCTAATGGCGGCGATCAACGAAATGAGCAGCGGATATCCAATGTACACGTAAAGTATGATCGCTACGAAGAAATAGAAGATGGCTTCTAACATAAAGTCTGATCTGCTTGAATACGGCTGTACCGTCAGACGGATGAAGCGAACGCTGGCGGCGCGGCTGGCTGGATATCAAGAAAAATTTGACAGCCAGCGATGATCTATGGTGCTGATTATTCAACTTAAGGCGCCAGTTGTTCGTTCCCTGAGCTTTAGGCGCTAGAGCCGTTGTTCTAAGATGGCAACGATGCGCTGGGCTGCCTGACCATCCCATAGCGGGGGGATTTGCCCCGGCCGAGAATGGCCATCGAGAATTTTGAAGCTCTCGGCAACAATGCGATCGGTATCCATTCCCATCAGCACGTTGGTGCCAAGCTCCACCGTTACGGGTCGTTCGGTATTTCGCCTCAATGTGAGACACGGGATGCCCAGCACGGTAGTTTCTTCTTGAATGCCACCAGAATCGGTCAAAACGAAACTGGCATTTTTCATCAATTGCAGGAAATCCAAGTAGCCCAGCGGTTCGATTAATCGGATATTTTTTGCGCGTTCGATGCGATGATCGAAGCGGAATTGAGTGAGCATCTTCCGAGCTCTGGGATGAATTGGGAAAATGATCGGGACTCGCGATGCGATCTGCTCGAGGGCCAAGAGAATCCGATCAAACGTGTGCTGATCATCCACATTGCTGGGCCGATGCAACGTCAACAGAGCAAACGGGTGATGATTGAGCTGCAACTGGTCGAGGATAGTCGACTGCTGAGCCTGCGCGAGATGGCTTTTCAGGGAATCGATCATCACATTGCCGACGAAAAAGATCTTGTCTGGATGGATGCCCTCGCTCAGCAAGTTTCGTCGGCCGCTTTCCTCTGTGACGAACAAAAAGTCAGCCAGACTGTCGGTGACCAGTCGGTTAATTTCCTCCGGCATCGAGCGATCGAAACTGCGCAACCCAGCTTCCACATGGGCGATTCGAACGTGCAGTTTCGACGCCACCAAGGCGGCCGCCAGGGTGGAATTGACATCTCCGACCACCAGAACCAACTGCGGCTGAAGCTCCAATATGATGCGTTCCAGCGCCATCATGATCGCCCCAGTCTGTTGCGCATGACTACCAGAGCCACAACCCAGATAAATGTCCGGTTGCGGAAGCTTCAGATCATGAAAGAAAACCTGCGACATTTTTTCGTCGTAATGCTGGCCGGTATGCACCAGAGTGGCTCTGAAGCGATCCGAGGCCTGCATTAACCGGTGGATCGGCGCAATCTTCATGAAATTAGGGCGTGCCCCGACGATGTTTAAGATACGAATGTCATTCCGCTGCTGTGCCATGTGATCCATGCCCTTTGTTTTGACAGAACAATCACCCACCCGACGTCGCTTGTACGATTTTAGTGAATGAATTGGAACTCAATTTAATTGAAAGACACCATGATAGATCGGATATGAAATTGAGCCACCGATTCAGATCGCATCTTGGTTGACTCGAACTCCATGCCAATAGCACTGCCCCCCTTGCCCGAAAAGATCATGGCAGTTTCTTGCCAAGAACCAGCCGTTCGGGCAATCAAGTTCCCTAGGCGGCTGACATTATCTTTGTCAGTCCAGCCCAACGATTCAATTTATTGGGATGGCGATTCTTCTTTGCTATAAATATCCGTATAGAACCCGCGACCTGAGCCCAGTTTCACAATCTTATGCAAATCATTTTTTATGTTCTTGGTGAGATTTCGAGTGTCCACCAATGCCCGCGAGTGCTTCAAAATGAACTCAGCATCATAGACATCGTGATCGGCTGTAACAACTACCACATCCTGGTCTTGGAGCAGCTCTTTGGTCAGCGGCTGCGATTCATAGATCTTGCCAGCAATTTTGATTTGAGGCACGTATGGATCATTATAGCTGAGTTGTTTTACGCCGCGCTGCAACAGCAATTCCATGATTTTGATCGCTGGCGAGTTGCGGGTATCATCCACGTTTTTCTTGAATGCGACCCCCAGCATGAGAATTTTGCCTTTCCGGATGCTTGAATCCACATTCGCCAGGGCGCGCCGAATATTGCCGATCACATAAAAAGGCATTTCTTCATTGGTCTCAGCCGCCAATTCAATAAATTTAGTATGAAAATCGTATTCGCGAGCCTTCCAGGCCAGGTAATAGGGATCCACTAAAATGCAGTGTCCACCGATTCCGGGCCCTGGATAGAATGGCATAAAGCCAAACGGTTTGGTCGCTGCCGCGTCGATCACCTCCCAGATGTCAATACCTCCCATCCGATCGCATAATTGCGCCATTTCATTGACCAAAGCGATGTTGACGCTGCGGAATATATTCTCCAATAACTTCTCCATTTCAGCCACACGGGGGCTAGAGACGGTATGCACCTGTTTGACGACCTGAGAGATTGCCAGTCGAGCCACTTCGGTGCATTGTGGTGTTACGCCTCCCACCACAATGGGAGTGTTCTCGGTAGTAAATTTTTTATTGCCCGGATCGATGCGTTCTGGCGAAAAGGCGAGATAAAAATCCTTCCCAACCTTCAGCCCAGTTTGTTCTAAAATTGGCAGAACTTCCTTCTCCGTCGTTTCAGGGTAGGTGGTGCTCTTTAAAATCACCAGTTGGTCGTACCGCAACCCTTTGGCAATTTGACGCGCAGCATCCCAAATGTAGCTGTTATCCGGGTCTTTGTGGATTGTAAAGGGAGTTGGCACGCAAATGTAAATGACATCCATTTCTGATACTCGATCATAATTGGTCGCTGCGGTAAACTTTCCCTGCTTGACGGCGTTCACAAATTTATCCGTTTCGACGTCATCGATATAATTTTCGGCCCGATGAATTTTGTCAATTTTTCTTTGATCCAAATCCACGCCGAGCACTGTAAATCCCTTGGTTGCATACTCTACGGCTAATGGTAAGCCAACATAACCCAAACCAATAACTCCAATCGTGGCAGTTTTGCTCTGAATTTTTTCCGTTAATCCCATAGTGTCTCCAAATGATTAATTGTTCGGTATGGTTAATTGTTGTCCTTGTCGAAGAAAATGGATGATATCGGACGATAACAAATTTGAAACCAACAGCCAATCATCGTCAATTCGACTGTTAGAGATTGTATTGCCGCTTGTAATATTCCAGATATTCGCCGCTTTTGATCTTCTGCCACCACGATCGATTTGTATCATACCAATCGATGGTGAGCGTCATTGCCTCATCGAATGAGGTCTTTGGTTGCCAGCCCAGCGCCCTCAATTTGCTCCAATCCACCGAATAGCGGCGATCATGCCCGGGGCGATCGGGTACAAATTGAATCAGCCCTTCAGATTTGCCCAGCTTATGAAGGATCAATCGGGTAATCTCGAGATTGGTGCGTTCATTGCCGGCACCGATATTGTATGTTTCGCCGGGACGGCCATAATGTAGCAAAAAATCAATCGCCTGGCAGTGATCCCGGACAAAAATCCAATCGCGAACGTTTTGGCCATCGCCGTACACGGGCAGTTTCTTATCCTCAATGGCATTGGTCACGAACAATGGAATTAATTTTTCAGGATATTGATAAGGTCCGAAATTATTGGAGCAGCGGGTGATAATGACCGGTAATTGATATGTGACGAAATAGGAATAAGCCAATCGATCGGCACCAGCTTTGGAGGCGGAATAGGGGCTTGATGGCATCAACGCATCTGTCTCTTTAAAAGAACCAGTGAGGATGCTGCCATAGACCTCGTCGGTGCTGATCTGGATAAACCGTTTAATTTTATTTTTTCGAGCCGCTTCCAGCAATACGAACGTGCCAAAAATATCGGTGCGAATGAAATCATCTGGCTGGCCGATGGAACGATCCACATGGCTTTCAGCCGCAAAATTAATGACATAATCGCACCCAGGTATCAATTGTTCCACCAGATGTGCGTCACAAATGTCGCCCTTCACAAAGCGATATTTGGGGTGGGTTGCGATGTCTTTCAAATTCTCCAGATTGCCAGCGTAGGTCAATTTATCAAGATTAATGACTTCGTCTGAATCGCTCTTTTCAAACAGATAGTGAATGAAATTGCTGCCGATAAATCCAGCTCCACCGGTGATAAGATATCTTGCCATGATGCAGTCCCTTCATGATAAGTCCTGGCATAATAATGAATATGACTTATTAAATGAAAGCGAAATTTCTAAAATGACCTCAAGCAACGGAAGAAAAAGATTCTGCCCACTAAAGCCAAGGAAGAACACGAAAGTTCGGCCTTCAGTCAAATGCTTTGTTGCTTTTCGTGTGCTGTGTGGGAAAATTTTGCCATGCCTGTATGATTTTAAAAATTCAATTGAAAAAAGCAATCAGGTTATGGTTGCAATCACTTCCCGGAAATTTAAAGGGCAAAATGTACAAAATTCTCAGATAAAAGTCAATGATTTAATCGTGATGGTTTGAGCAGAAATTTTAGCAGAATTCAGGAAGGAATTAGAACGATCCAGTTCCCATTGTGCAATGATGGCAGCCCCTGGGAATTTTCTGCGCCTGTTTCACTTTTGCAATCGAACGGATTGGTTCGGCAAATTGATCAGAAAAAGCGCGATGATAACGCTCGGCAAAAAAACACCTCTTCTTCAATGAGAAAGATCATTGTTGATGGGAACTTTTTGCCAATGATCTTCTCTCGATCATGCGGTGATAATTGGCCAGCCTTCCGCATCTGATGATCATCGATTTTCGAAGATCGAGCAAGGATGCGACAAAATTGGGTTCAGTTGCCCTTCTTTTTCGAAGATCGGGGTGTCTTGAGATAGATATGGACTCCGATTCCAGCAACGATCAGCAAGTTGGAAATCATATAGCTGTTCCAGAACGGGCTGGCAAATAATACCCGGCCGAATAGAAGGCGACCGATCAGAATCATGACACTGAGGAACAATAGCAACGTACCATAGGCGTAATACAGATAGATGTTGGATTGATCGTACTCCTCAAAGAAGATTCTGATCACATAAAAACTCACGAGACTGGTGATGATTCCAAAGATGATTTTGAAAAGCATTGTTGTCCCTCCTCACGTGATGCGCTGCGTCGCTATGGATGCTTCCAATGATCTCCGTAATTTTTAATTTTGACATGGACGATTTTTTAAAGAATCAGGAGAAAGGATTCAACAAGCATGATCAGGTGCGCGATCAAAAAAAGGCGGTCAGAAGGAGCAATCAGAGGAGAAACTGAGCTGTCAGCAAGCGAAATGATATATGGCAGGAGCCAGAGTCGTCACAAGAAACGTGAATGTCACGCCAGTTGTTGAATCGATGCTGCTGATGGCTGCTTTGTGAACGAAAATTGATCTTCTTGTTCTGAGTTCCATCACCTCCGTTCAATCCAATTCATTCCTGCAAAGGCTCATGGGATTGTCTCTTTACGCTGCCGATCATCGAAGCGATTTTCTGTGACTAAGGGCGGCGAGTTTCGGCCAATCGGTTGAGACGACTGGAGCCGAGTTTTTTTCCGATAACTGATATTTTGCGGCGCCTTAGTGTTTTCCGATCAAATGGCTCAACAAGCGCCCTGATGATTAATATACATTGATTTTCTTAAAAGTCAAGCACTTTATTACTACTCAGTCAGATTGACTCCTGACTCCATCTACATCCTCTACCCTGGCCAGTACAGGTTTCAAAGCGGGACTTAAAGCCGATTTCCCCTTTGAAGGAGGACCAGGGGGATGTTCGTTGGCTTGACATGGCAAAATGAATATCACCAGTGCAATCTGACCAAATCGTGTGATTCAACTTGATCAATCAAATTCGTCCCCGACAGAAGCACTGTTTTGGATCGATGCAGTGAGTCAAGGGCGACAATCCAGTCGTGGGCACAATGGTAAAGCAACGGGCCTTACTCGTGATCTTCCCCAAAATAGATAAAGCGATCGATAAGATTGACGTAGTTGCTCCAGACGCGACCTGGTTGTTTTTCTTTGGTCATGATCCTTTGGAAGGCGGCGACCGAGGAATCCAGATTGTCGACGAAATTGAGAATCAATGCTTCGATGGTCATTGGGACGACCGGAGAACCGTGCTCTTTTTCGCCATGGTGGCTGAGGATGCAATGGACCAACTGGTGTTGCAGCGATGCCGGGAAGTCAGCTATTTGGGCGATTTTCTGCATGACCAAATGGCCTCCAAGGACGATATGGCCCAATAATCGGCCGGGAGTTGAATAATCGACAAAGCCGCGGGTGGAAAATTCATCAATTTTACCCACATCATGCAAAAATGCCGCCGTGAGCAATAGATCGCCATTGATCAGATCGCCATAATATCCGATGAAAAATTGGCAGATTTTTACCACCGATAGCGTATGTTCCAACAATCCACCCAGATAGGTATGATGCCAGAGTTTACCGCCTGGGGACTGACAGAAGCGATGCTCGAATTCAGGATCGGCGAGAAACAGGTGAATGAGCCGCTGCAATGCTGGTTGACTGACCGACTCCAGGCTGGATTTGAGAGCGGCGTACATCTCTGGGATGCTTTTGGAGGTCCATGGAAGAAACTGCTCGGGCTGAACTGAATCGCTGCTCGTGGCTTTACGAATCTGATCGATGGATAAATGGTTTTGATCGAGGAAGGTGATAACTTTCCCTTTGACTTTGACGATATCCCCAATCTGGATCGTTTGATTCGCCGTCTCGATATCTTTCCATAATGAGCCCCGAATCCTTCCAGACCGATCGCCAAATTCAAACGATAAATAAACTTCATTGGTTGCTTTCTTGTCTTTCAACTCCTTTTTTCGAACGACATAGAAGCCAAGCACCACGTCCCCAGGCACCAGATCGACAATTCGTTTCTGTTCCATGAGGGTTTCCTCCATGATGGTCAGTTAATAGGGAGTAAGGATCAATACATCGGAACTCGATTGGCCGATTCGGCTGCTATCAATCATGACAGGGTGATATTGATTGTTCAACCAGAGTTGGGACTGGTCGTGATAATGCCGGCTGAACGGATGTCCCGATTGGCCCGTCGGAATCACCATGAGACAGCGATTTCGATCGGCCAGGTCTACGATCTGTCGCATGGATGGCCCAGCGACGACGTGAAAATCGGGATGGCGCATGGAATAGGTGGCATTATTAATTGTGCTATAGGCGCCACCGATGGGAAACGGCCCGATATTGAACCATCGGTTGAGGGGCGACTTTTTGCCTAAGCTGTGCTGGAAGGTGATCGTATGAAGATGGCCCCAGCGCCAATGGTCGAGGATGCTGCCAGCAGTAATTTTCATCATGCCGAAGGCTTCCGCCAACGAAAGTTGAACAATATCCGATAGCGTTTCATTCACGAGAGGAGTCTGCACATTATCGAACCAACTGGAACTGGATTTGGCAATGAGATGATCGGTCATGCGAATAAGCAAGCCGGGAAATTCTGCCAGCTCTTGATAGAGCGTATCGCCCAATTCATCGGCATAAACATTTCGATAAAACCGGGTGAGAAACGTTTCGAAGATCGCCGCTGCTGGGGATGCTGCAACGGAATAGAGATCCCAGTTTTGTAGTGCCTGAACGGCAAACTGGTCGAACGAATCATGGATTGGAATGGATGGCAATGCGGCTCGGATCAAGGGCATGAGAAATTGGGCATGCAAGCAGAATTGATCCGACTGAATGCGTTTGAAGTCCTCCACGCTATGGCGATCCTTCATGGCGAGCAACTGAGCGATGCGGTTGGCCCGATAGGAGGGCTCCCAATAGCTGCTGATGTAGTAAGGGTAGTTGTCTCCAACGACTTTGTTATTTGCGGTCACAATGATGCCATCAGCCGGGTTGAAGAGATGCACCAATTGCTCGAAAGGGATTGCGCCCAACCAGTTGCCATTCCCAGTCCAAGCTGGCTGGGGGAGCACGCCAGGGCCACTTGGCCGGAGCGGGATATATCCAGCGCAATAATAACCGATATTGCCAGCTGTATCGGCATAGATGAAATTCTGAGCTGGTGCCGTGAAGTACTTTAAGCCGATCAAAAATTCATCCCAATTTCGCGCACGATTGATATGATAGAAGGCCAATACTTCATCGCTTGGTATTTCGCCAGTCCATTTCATCGAGATAGCTGTGCCGGAGCCCAAGATCGCCGGGTGCAGGCTTGATATGATGGGCCCGTGCTGGGTCGAATGGACCAGAAAACTATCGACGGGCTGATCTTTAATGGGGATCAATTCGACGGTGGTCGTCATTTCGTTCCAGGTGGTACCAGACCAATATTGATTGGGGTTCGTCGGGTTGATTCTTTCTATGAAAAAATCACAGCCGTCTGCCATGGCATTAGTCAATCCCCAGGCGATGGCTGAATTGTGACCAATGACAATGCCTGGAACGCCAGGAAAGGTAACCCCGTAACAATCGATCCCCGGGGCGTTCAAATGAATCTCGTACCAAATAGCGGGAGCCTGATGCATCAAATGAGGGTCGTTTGCCAGCAAGGGTTTGCCCGATTGGGATCGCTGGCCCGCCACAACCCAACTATTGCTGCCTATTCCCGGCATTGCGCCGAATGGGAACAGCATGCTGTGAGGAGAAGAACGCAGTCGGAAAGGTTTTAATGGTACCTTCAGATGGTCGATATTTTTAACGATCACTGGGACATCGATGATATAGTCTGGCAAAATCTCTTTGAATTTTTCTGGTGGAACACGGCCAGCAATTGCCGCCATCACAGGATCCACCTGCCATGCTAGTTCCAGCACCCAAGCGATCAGCCGCTGGTAGGCCAGGCTATGCTCGATCTTCCACGGGGCTGGTCGGCTATTGTATTGCAGCAGGCTAAATTCAATTGGAAGTTTGCCTTCATTCTGAGTCAGGTACGCATTAACCCCAGCGGCGTAGGCCTCGAGAATTTCGCGCGATGTGGATGAGATGTGCTTGGTCAGGGCTTCGCTGATACGGGGAATGCCGATGGTTCGAATCCGCTGATCAATCGCAAGGGTTTGAGGCCCAAACACTTCGGACAATGTCCCAGTCGCTGTCCGGCGATTCAACTCCATCTGCCAAAATCGATCCTGTGCCACCACATAGCCAGCGGCAAAATAGAGATCGGCGTCATTCTGGGCAAAGATGTGGGGCACACCAAAAGGATCGCGGTATACCTTCACCGGGTGCTGAAGACCTTGTACCGTTATCTTTCCCGCTGTCTTTGGCAATGGACGCCTCACGATCCGAACTCCCAGAGAGATAATGACTACTGCCATGAACAAAAATATCCCCAAAATTCCAAGAATGATTTTTATTAGACGTCGCATTATGCCTCCACAACATCTTGATTGTTTGTGCTGTATGTTGATCGCCGAATATTTAAGACTATCTATGGAGATTCAGCTTGAAAAATGTCTAAAGGAATAAACTTTTTCAATAGCCCCGCGACATCATCCCGCTTGAAATGACGAAAGTTCCTTCGTGGGCCGTATGAAACGGGCGCAAACTGAAATTTAAGACGACCGCTTGCAGTGAAAAATCGCAACGCTCCGTTCAACAAAACTACGGAAAAAATGCGAAAACAAATGATGGAACGAGCAGCTTTGATGTTTTTCCATTCATATTGCAGCTTAGCTTGGGATAAAAACTGTCATTTTAGTATTTCAAGTCAAAGATAAAGTTTCTTCTGAAAATTTCAAAGAAAATTCCATTGTCAACTGCCACGCTCAGCCTCAGATTTGGGTACCGCACGGAAGCCAGTGAATCAAAACCTCGGACGAAGAGATGTGAACCCGATTGTTGAGATTGAGTTAATGGTGCATGGCTGAGTGCAATTAATGAATGAGTTCAATCGGCACCGTGAAAACACGCTGAAGCAGATTGCGGTCAACAAACTCGATAGTCCCAAAAATATGAAAGCCATCCGGCGGCATTCGAGGACTGTTGGATAATGCTACATCCAGTTGATTCGCCACGAACGGGTACAGCTTGAACACGCGGTCCGCTTCGTGATAGATTTTGATATTAATATTTTCTTTGGTAAAATATTTTTCGTCGAGCGAAAATCCCCATTGGCTATTATAGCTGGAATAAGCAAAAGCGGCAACGAGTTCCAGCGTATAGCGTCCTGCCGCGATCTGATCTAATGCCACCTGGATTCGATCATGATTAAATGCATCCTGGTAAACCGCAGTGTTAGAAGCGTCGTAAACGTTGACAGCGAGGTCGGTAAATTTGAGAAACGATTCATCATCCACATCAATATCGAATTCAATTCGCTCTATTGTGGCCTCCGCCGTGAAATCATAGGTAAAAGTATCGCTGTCGCGCACTTGATGATGGAGCTGGCGATGAAAGCCCAACAATTTGCCTCGACCAAAGCCATAGAACGCATGACTGAACTGATTGGTGACCGTCATCGTCGCGGTCGGCGCCTGGCCGGCGGGATAGCCAATGTCCGAAATGGGTAATGGCTCGACTTTGAAGCTGCCAAAGCGAATTGATAAATCATAAGTAGATGGTTGAGGATGTTGGAAATCAGCATAGACATCGATCTCCCAAATGCCCGGCTGCAACGCCTCGGCTGGGATAATTTGAACTTCCTGGTTCTGTTGTTTGCTGGTGACCTCTGGGATGGCAGCATATTTCATCCCAGCCGGGGTAAAGATGAAAGCGCTGACATCGCAGTGGCCGCTCCTGGATGGCGAGAGCGAGATTTGACAAGTAGTAGCTCCTGTTGGTACCAGAACGAAATAGCGATCGACTTCCCCTGGGCCGAGGCGTTTCATCCGGAAATTTTGTTGATATTGATTGGAAGAATCAAATTGATAAGGGATAATGATGGTCGACAGAAGCTCGAATTCCAAGGCCGAAGGGTGATAGCGCGGCTGGGTTGGGATCCTCCGAAAAGCAAGGATCTTCCCCACATAAATCCCCGGTCGGTTCAACATTTCTGGTCGGTAATCGACGATGACGGTAGCGGGTTGTTCTCCCTGCAGATAAATGGATCGCTGCCGAGGGACCATCCAGGGGTGAGTGGCCCGAAGGTCGAACGCTCGATAGAAATTGGCGCGCTCATCAGCGCTGGTGCTATCTGGGAATATCGGGCGAATGGTGAATGTTTGAGCATCGTTGTCAACTGGATAGTAGCTGCCAGTGCGCCAATAAGCGGCAGGTGCGACGCCATTTGGCTGACTGGGACATTCGGTGGTAATTTGATAGTCGAAAATGGCAATGCCGCGCGAATGATCGGAATATTCTTTGATGAACTGAAATGCCGATGGCACGTTGATCATGCCGTTTCCTTGGTCCAAAAAATCATACTCAGGCAAAGGCCTGGCGGTGAATTTCAATGCGCGATGTAGCAGCAGATTGTTGATGATCATGGATGATGGATTTTGCTGGCAGGCGCTCCAGAGCAGGGCGGCGGCGCCGGCGGCCTGGGGGGCGGCCATGCTGGTGCCTTTCATCAAACTCTCGTCAGTAAATTTCGGTATTGTGGCTACGGCAGCGCCAGGGGCCAATGCATCCGGCTTATTGAGCTCGCCGCCCCGGCTGCTAAAATACCAGATCTGGTGACGCTCGATCTTTGCGCCATAGCAATCGCGCGCCACATCCATTGGCAACATAGCCCCAACGGAAAATGCCAAACTTGCGGCTGCCGGGCTGCCTGTGGTCGATACCCCCGGGCCATCGTTGCCGTTGCTAACCGCGATAAAGATATTTTCATTGTTCGACAACACATTGGAAACGATCCGATCTATATCGCTTTGGCCCTCCTGAATCGAACCGATGCCGTAGCTCAAATTTACCACCACTGGCTGATGGGTGCGACGGGCATAGTCTTCGACGAAATTAAGGGCCTTCCGCATACTGCCTGTAACGGTGCAACTGCCTTCATAGGTGCCATTGCCAATTTTAAGGCTGATGATCTGAGCCCCGGGTGCAATCCCATTGAATCCTGGCTGATGATAAAGTTGAAACCCAGCGGCGATCCCAGCGACATGGGTGCCGTGGCCGCTGTCATCAAAATGGAGGGAAACTTTGTCGTATGGGTGAATATTGATGGCAATGGTCATTGGTCGACGATCGAACATGGGGTCTCCCCCGCGAAACTGAAATGTGTCATAATTCACTCGATAATCGCGAAGCGGTTGCTCATCATCGATATGTCCGTCGCCATCGGTATCAATATAGGCAATCCAATAGCTGCTGTCCTCGCTTGCCACGGGAAAAGCCAGGACTCCGAACCGATCATCGTTTCGGCCATTGTTGTTGATGTCGCGCACCTCTGAATTGTTAAACCGCTGTTCATCAAGGTATCCAATAAAATACTCGCTGTCGGCAGGCTGATGCTGCAATCGCGGATAATTGTACAGGCGAAAGCCATCGGGATGTTCGATGAATCGCTCGCTCCCTTCCGATTTGGCTTGTCCAGCAGAGAGGAGAACGTCCCCTTGGCCGGAAAAATCGCGCGCATCGATAACTTTTACCTGGCCGGTCGAAGTCTGCGACAATCCTGGCACGCTCATGTCCACGCCACTATCGAGGATAAAAATCACGATGCCTCGGCCATCGTATGCTGGATGGGATTGAATGAACTGTCTGGCCCCAATGGCGGTGGTGGAAAGAAAGCTCCATTCGGTATCAATTTTTCCCTGGGATAATGCTCGAGAATGAATCAGCCCAAAAATAGATAAGATAGCGATCATCGTGACAGCAAATTGGCGATAGCGATCTCGGTTCATGAAGTCTTCTCCTGGTGGTGATCTTTTTTATCATTTAACAATCCTTTGGGACAGAGGTTGCATTTTTGAATAAAAAATTGCAATGCCATTATCTGGTTCGATCACGCATGATGGTGCAGTTCTTTTGTTAGTTGCAGAACCTAACATAAAGAAGTTGTCGCGTTCGGTTCAGGGTGCGTAAAAATATCCGATTTATTTGGATGTCCGATCGGAGCCGGATGGAATGAGGATTCCATCTCACCCGATGGCATTGTGCCTTCACCAGGTTCTGTCTCGCAATAAAGAATTCGATTTTTCCGTGCTATTGCTGCGAATAGAGGAATCTCTTTAAAATCTCCCTTTTGAGACGAATCAAAATCAACATTTCTCTGCGCTAATTGCTGGACGGCAGGACAATTCTGCCTGTTTTGGAATTTTGCAATTGGAACTGACCAGATACCTCCTTGTCGGATTGACTTTTCGTCGTCCATTTCTGATGTTCACCCAAACTATCAAATTGAACGGACGTTTCTGTGAAAAGGAATGGTTAAATATTGAGCAGCCGTTGGGCGTTCTCTCCCAGGATCAATGCCTTTTCTTGATCTGAAAGATCCAGGCGTTGAACCCGTTCGATATTTCTGATGAGATTATCTTTTCCGAACGGAGTATCGGATCCCAATAGCACATGATCCGCCCCAAATCTGGCAATGGCTTTTAAGATCCGCTGATCAGAAATCATCGGTATAGGGGAAATGTCGAAATAGACATTGGGCAATGGTATTGAGCAGCGCGCGAAGATCTCCAATCCAATGAGATGGGCGATGATAAAATGCGCTGTTTGAAATTGACGCGCCATGGCGATGCAATCAAACACATCTTGTCGGCGATGGAGATGCAAAAAAATCGGGAGCTGATGGTGAGCGGCAAAGCGAATGATGTCAGCGAGCAAAGGATGATTTAAATTGAAATCACCCGAGGGTTGGTGAAACTTGATCATTTTGAAGTGCCATCGCTGATAATTGTGGATTAGCTCTGGCAAAGCATTGGGTAGTCGAGGATTGATCCAATAGCATTGAATGATACGCTCTGGGCAGCAACGGGTCAATTGTTGGACATAAAGATTGTCGATGGAGGGGTTTCGCCATAAAATTGGGCGCGTGAACGCCCGAATGATTCGGTTGACGGCAAACATCGGATCGGAGCGAGGAAACCATCGTGCCAATTCGGGTGAATTCTGCCCTTTCTTGCTACTTGGCAGCCCGGGTGCGAGCACCACTTTATCGACATGAGCGCGATCTAGCGTCTGAACGATATCTTGGGTCCGAAAGAATTCGCCACTGGAATGGGCATGTCCATCAATGATCATCATGATTCAGGCTTGGTGTTGACAAAAAGCGAGAGATAATGAACCGGGCCGAGGTTCATTGTGATGTGCCATCGGAAGCCGTACCGAGCGACGATGGCCGTGACGGTTTTCGGCATTAGGCGGATCGCGACCGGGGGACCGGGATGACTTTCGACTTTTTCGAATTCAATCACGGCAAACAGGCCTCCGGGCTTCAGCACGCGGCGAATTTCCTTCAATACGTCAGCTTCGGTTTTTTCGACGACGAAATCGTGCAGCACCGTCGCCAGCAAACAGATATCGGCACAAGATGTTTTTAGGGGTAAGCTTTGGGCTGCATTGGCCAGCAGTGGGATTACGGTGGAAATTCCCCGCTGTTTGATCTGAGTATTCAACGTCATGAGGCCCTCGTTCCAGAGATCAACAGCATAAATGCGACCGCTGGGGCCCATATAATTGGATGCAGCCAGGGCATAGTCGCCAAAGCCGCAGGCCACATCGACAAACACCATGTCGGGACGCAGGTGGATTGCATTGAAAAATGCAGTTGAATTGATGTGGTCAAAACTGCTTCCCCCAGCAGCAATCGGTTTGTCATGCATGAAAAACACCTCGGCTTAACGGTCGCTTGCGCGTTGTTGTCGACAGAAATCCTCTATCCCGCGAAATATTGCTCTGGCTAATCGATCCAAAAATTGATCGTTCATCAGCAGCATCTCGTCTTCTGGATGCGACATGAAGGCGCCTTCAACCAACAGGATGAGCATATCAGTCTGGCGCGTGACATAGTAATCGGATTGAATAAAACCGAATGGTGCCAGGCCCAGCTCAAGGAGATAAGGATAGATGGTTCGAACGAGCTGCTGATTCTGCGGGACCGTGAAATAGGTGCTCGTGCCACGGACGGCCAGGGGATCAGCGCTGGCGCCGATCGAGTTGTTGTGAAGCCAGCAAAAAATATGGGTGTTGGCTCGTCGAGCGATACTGATGCGATCGGCCAGGCTCAGCGTGGTATCGTTCTGGCGCGTTAGAATCACCTTTGCCCCGGCGGAGTCCAGAAGCGCTGCCAGTTTTTTTGCATAAATGAGATTCACATCTTTTTCCATCAAACCCGTGGCGCCGACCGCCCCATATTCTTGTCCGCCATGTCCAGGATCGAGCGTAAAGATCAGCCCAGCCACAGGGCTATTGGGCGGCGCCGCGATCCTCGGGGCTCGACGGATCTCTAGGATCATGCGGCCATCAGCAAATCGGACGCGATGCCCCCATTGCTGCGGCTGGTTTAGTTCCACAATCAGCTTGAATATATCGGCACTGGGCTGCTGCCAGCGGATGAGCTTGATGGTGGTATCTTTTGAAGGATAGGTGATCCATTGCGACGTGAGATGCGCGCCATAAACCGTCAGCTCCAACATCGCCGGATCGATGCTCTGCTGAATTTGATATGGGCAATTCATTTGAACATTCATGCTGAGTTGCAGCCAGTCCCCATCAAACCCAATCGATGGCAGGCTAATGGTGGTTTTTGGCAAGGGGGTGCCGTTGGGCAACAGCGCAACATCGCTACTGGCGACATAGGCGTAGTCGGCCGCGGTAAGCCGAACCTTAAAATGCGTTCCCCGCTGACCAACAAGATGGAGCCGCACCCCAGGGGGGAGCATGGACATAATTCCCCAACCCGCTGGAGATGTTTTCAAATAGGTCTGAACTTTGGTCTCAGCTACCATCGGATATGCATCTGGGACAACGCTGACCAGCCCTTTGGAACTGGCGTGGGCTTTGGCGCCATCACTCCCCTTTAATTCGAATTTCACCGGCCTGGGGCTGATTGGTTTGTTGGCATGGACACGGATGATGCCAGCATAAATCCCACGCATTCCCTGAGCGTCGCTTGGCTGGAGCTCCGTCATTGGCACATTTTTGCATAGGCCAGCAATCGTAAACCGCGCCTTGCCACCGGGACTGCCTTTGATCCTCACTTCCAGCACATCCCCAGATACCAAGGTTATGTCCTCATCCGGCCATACGATGGACGGGTCTAATTGTGTCGGGCGTTCTGGGCTCACTAGGATCGGTGGACGACGAAAAATATGGAGGATAACCTGATCCTCCCGGCTGCTATCCCGAGCGATGATGGTGATCTCGTTATTCAGTGGTTTCAGATCCACTCGGCCAACAAAGGCGCCTGACGGATAAACTCGCGTCGGCTGATCATTGATCGTGACGCTGGCGCCAGGCAGGGTACTGCCAGCAATTCGGATTTTCGCGTAGGTTACAGTGTCGCCATCGACTGGGAATCGAACTTGGAGGAATCGGTGGTCATTGGACCCTTGTGCAAATAACAGATTGGTCCAGATAGCAATGAGAAAACAGAGAGTTTTTTGAATAGCAGGCATCATTCAGCTCATTCACGAGATCGACGCACCTCAGATATAGCCCGAAGGAGTTGATCCGGTGCGCCTGGTTCGATTGTTGGGTTGTGGGTTGAAATTCCAATCTGACCGGACAAGACATAAATCGCCCTTCGCACTGATCATGGGGCACGAAAAGTGGTCAACTTCAACCAGTGCATTCTGAGCATTTCGTCTGTTTTATTAAAGCCAATATAGGATTCTGCCGCATCCTTCACAATAGATCACCGACGTATCGGTTCGGCCGATCGCTGACAGGGAGGTCGGCAGCTTAATGAAGCAGCCCAGACAGGTGTTGTCCTCTTTCACAGGGACGATGGCGCGCTTGTAGCGCTTTTTTAGTTTTTCGTAGCTGTACAATAGCGGTTTGCTTATCTTGGCCGCCAATTCTTCGCGAGCATTTTTCAATTCATCTTCCCGTTCCACACCAAACCCCAGACGCTTCACCTCAGACACTTCCTCGATCATCATATCCAGATCCTGAAGTGCCACCAGCATGTCTAGTTCATTTTTTTTCTGCAAGACAGTTATCCCTTCGAAATAATTTCCGTAAATTCCTCGAACGTTTCTGCCTCGAGCAAGCGGCTTCGATTTTTCGACTTGCTCAATATCTCCACCATTTTGCCCAAAATTGGGAGATACATGTTATTTTCGTCTTGGGGCGGCGCGATGATCATGAAGACCAGTTGAACTGGCTTCCCATCAATGGCATCATAATCGATACCATTCTTGGATTTGCCAAAGGCGATCATGATATCCGATGCCGAGGTAGTTCGACCGTGAGGGATTGCGACTCCCTTGCCGATCCCGGTGCTCCCCAAATGTTCGCGCTGCCGGAGCATCTCCAACACAATTTCGCTGTTCTTTAGGTATTTGACCTTGACGAACTGATCAACTAATTCTTTGAGCAATTCGTCCTTGGTCGTTGCTTTTAGATCAGGAAGAAAGAGCTGTTCATCAAAATAGGGTAGAAGCTCATCATTTTCCATAAAGCCATTCCTTCAAATTAAATGGTCGTCAACAGCCATGATGCGATTTTTTGGTCCCATGGTAAGATTTTTGATGTCAATCTCTGGAACAACGCCGCGCAAGAACGCCTCACGCATCCTCCGATTGAACGAAATTTTAGTGACTCCGGATCAAATTTCAGGCATTCGTCAGCTCCCATCGTACTCGTCATAAATGATTTGTCGTAACGCCGGTCGGATATAAATATGATTCAATTCCAGCGATCTCAATTCAGAAGCAATCAGCTTGATCTTGTTTTCAATAGGCAATTTGGGATTGATGATAAAGACAATTTTATCGGGGAGTCGGCATAAGCCTCCAGCAAAGTCCCCTTTTTCATAGCGGAGATCAATCGAAAGGCTTTGAATCAAGTTTTCTAAGCCTTGTAAAATGTGATGCGGTTTCATGGATTGCAGCTCTACAAGTATTGTTCTAAGTTTTTTCGCTTCAGGGCATCCACCAGGTCCTTAACCTGTTGGGCCATGTCGCGGCGACAGACTAACAGCGCATCGTCGGTATCGATAATAATTAAATTTTCAACTCCCAGGGTTGCAATCATTCGTCGCGGCGAATCGATGAGGCAGCTTCGCGTATCCCGCAACAAGTGGTTGCCAATGACGACGTTGTCGTTCTCATCGTGCGCGGAAATTTTGTAGATCTCCTCCCAGCTACCTACATCATTCCAATCAAATTCGCCCTTTAACACAAATACATTTGTCGATTGTTCCATGACGCCATAATCGATCGAAATGCTTTTTATCGTGCAATATACCTTTTTAATAACCTCATCTTGGTGTTTTGTTCCCAAATATTTTTCAATTTCCATCAAACCATCGTAAAGTTCAGGGATCGCCTCTTCGATTTCTTTGAGAATGGCATTGGCTGTCCAGATGAACATCCCGCTATTCCATAGAAAGTCGCCACTGGCCAGGAACCGCTTGGCCGTGTTCGCATCGGGCTTCTCAGCAAAAGTTTTGACTTTGAACACTGGGATCCCGTCGATCTCGTCGACCTGGCTATTGATTTGAATGTAACCATAGCCCGTGGCTGGATAAGTCGGATGAATGCCGATGGTCACCAACCGATGTTCTCTGGTAGCGACTTGCTCGGCCACGGCCAGAACTTTTCGGAACAAGGGCTCATTGTTAATCCGATGATCGGCTGGCAGCACCGCCATCACCGCTTGGGGATCGCGATGTCGCAGAATGACCGCGCTGAGACCGATGCATGGCGCGGTATTCTTTCCCTTGGGTTCAATAATCAGATTTTCGGGTCGCAAAAATGGCAGTTGCTCTTTGATCTCTTCTAATTGCGGTTCGGTAGTTACGACGTAAATGTGATCCTGGTCGATCAGCCCATGGAGCCTGGCAACCGTCGCTTGGATCATGGTCTTATCATCTAAGATTTTTAGCAATTGCTTCGGTCGTCTGGTTCGGCTTCGCGGCCAAAATCTCGTCCCGATCCCTCCTGCCATAATCACCGCAAACATAATTGATCCTCCACAATGGAATTCATTCACACTTTACTCGGATAAACCCATCATAGCACATACAGACATCGCTGTTCCATTGCATAAATTACCAGATCCACAGAAGCCTTGACGCACGACCGATGGCGATACCAGTTGGGCTTAGGTGAAACCAGTTATCGGTTGTTTGCCCCAATTTTGAAGCAAAAGATAACGAATTTATTTTTAAAAATCAAGCAGTTTGTTGGGAATAAAATGTGAGGCCGCGATCGAACAAAGCGGCTTTTGTGGATTTTGGGCCTCTCGGCTTCGGTTGGACTTGGAATTTTTTCAACTCAATCGAGGATAATTATTGCAATTTTAGCCAAAATTATTTATCTTTAATCCCACAGCGAAGCTTCTACCATGATGCCGAACAGAACGGTGTGGTGAAACAACCACATCGCAATGGTCGCCGACTTTATTTGATCGATTGTGGATAATTTTTTGAGGCGAAAAGATATGAATCACTCATCATCCAATCAAAAATACATCCCTTTGGATCATACTGGGGATATTCGATTAAAAGTGCTGGGGAAATCGTTACCCGAGTTGTTCATCCATGCTGCCTATGCGTTGTTTGATACAATTACTCAAGCCGACAAAATTGACGCTCAGCTTTCGGAACAGATCATGGTTTCTGGGATAGACACAGAAGAGCTCTTGGTCAACTGGCTTTCCGAATTGAATTATTTATTTGTGACCGAAGGAAAGGTTTTCAATAAATTTGAAATCGAGCGGTTCAAAGGGACCGAGCTTTCTGCCATGGCGATCGGCGAAAAATTCAATGCTCATAAGCATCCATTGCGCACGGAGATCAAAGCGGTCACTTTTCATGATTTGCAGATCAAAAAAGTCGGCGATCATTGGGAGACCAATATTGTGTTTGATATTTGATTTAAAAAGAAAATCCAAGTGGGAGGTGCCACTATGAGCGATATCAAGTTTAAAAAGATTCATGATTATCTTTGGGAGATCCCCAAAGAGAATAAGATGAATGTCCCGGGTCGAATTTATGCTTCAAAGCCGATGATCGATAGAATTTTGGAAGATAATTCGCCGCTTCAGGTGCAAAACGTGTCGCAGATGCCTGGGATTGTCAATTACTCCATGGCGATGCCAGATATTCATTGGGGCTATGGCTTTCCGATCGGTGGGGTGGCCGCCTTTGATATCAATAGCGGGGTGATTTCGCCAGGTGGCGTGGGATACGACATCAATTGTGGCGTTCGTCTGCTTCGAACTGGCATCAGCCGATCGGATATTCAGGATAAAATCCCTGAATTAGTGGACAATCTTTTTCATTACATCCCATCAGGTGTTGGATCCAAAGGCGATTTTAAGGTGAGCGAGAAGGATTTGAAGCAGGTGATGGTGAAAGGAGCACGGTGGATCGTCGAGCAAGGATATGGCGATGAATCCGATCTGGAGAAGATCGAAGAGCATGGTCAGATGGAGGGGGCTGATCCCAGCACCGTATCGGACAAAGCCATTAAGCGGGGGCTGCCGCAATTGGGCACTTTGGGCTCGGGCAATCATTTTGTCGAGATCCAATATGTCGAGGAAGTTTACGACGATCAACTGGCGAATCGCCTCGGGTTGTTCCCAGGGCAGATCACGGTGTCGATTCATACTGGGTCGCGAGGGTTTGGTTATCAGATCTGTGATGATTACATTCGAACGATGTTACAAGCCTCTCAAAAATATGGGATTGAATTGCCCGATCGGCAGTTGTGTTGTGCGCCGATCAATTCCCCGGAAGGGCAGCAATATTTCGCTGCTATGGTCTGTGCGGTGAATTATGCCTTTGCCAATCGTCAGGTGATCTCGTATTGGGTGAAGGAAGCGTTTATGCGGGCGCTCAACCTCGGGCCAAAGCAGGTGCAATTTGATACCGTATATGAGGTGGCTCATAACATCGCCAAAATTGAAACGCATATTGTCGATGGCAAACCGCGCCAATTCTGCGTCCATCGAAAGGGCGCTACGCGGGCGTTTGGGCCGGGGCGTATCGAGCTGCCAGAGATCTATCGCGATATTGGGCAGCCCGTGCTGATCCCTGGAGATATGGGCCGCTGCTCCTATGTGCTGATTGGGACGAACACGGCGATGGAGCAGACGTTTGGATCCACCTGTCATGGTGCCGGCCGGCTGCTGAGCCGCAATCAGGCCATCAAGGCAGCCAAGGGCCGAGCGATCCATCGGGAATTAGAGGATAAGGGGATTATTGCGCGCGCTGCCAGCCGGGGGACCATGGCCGAAGAAATGCCCGAGGCCTATAAGGACGTCTCGGAGGTGGTCGATGCAGTGGTCGGGGCGGGTATCTCCAAAAAAGTCGCCAAACTAAGACCGCTGGGCGTGATCAAAGGCTAATTCCCCACCAACGATAGAATACTGCGGCCGTGGTCAAGCTGGCTAAGATCGCCCCATGATCCATTGTTTCCAAACCAGTGCAAAAAAAATCGTTCTGATGCGAGCCGTTGTCGGCTCGCTTTGCATTCACATGAGGCTTGAACTTCTAAAATGAAAATTTTTTAGGTCACCTGACCAACGAAAGGAATGGACCGGCATTCCTGGTTGTCGGGCTTGTTTTGGGCATGGCGATCCAGATTTCGAGTGCAGCTTGGTATAATTTTTCGCTGCATAAATTCATTTTAGAATTTTCAGATCATCCAAAATTTTTCAGAGGGAAGAGAACAATGGAAATTTAAGATTTTTTCCCAAAGTGTCGGGCGAAAGAACGTGGAATGCGAGATCGAGCGCATCGGTGGTGTTTATTCGCGTGGTGAGCGGATAGGCCGTTTGAAAGCGTGGAATTGATTATTTTGAAGGTCCATTCGAGCAAACAAGATGGGTGAAAATGAGAAATTGATAGTCAAAAGATTTATTTCGAGCAAGGCGAGCAGTTTGGTTTACTGAAAATGGTTTTGTGAGAAAGGGTTTCCACGCTTCTCTGCCCGGCAGTAAGCAGGCGGATCCAGTCGGAATGAAAGACAAATTTTGTGCTTTCAAGCGATTTAGCAGCAATTTGTGACCAGAGTTCTCACCCTGGAAATTCAGGTGGCAAATAGCATCCTCCATGAATCAGGACACACCTAAAATATTGGTCGTCGATGATGAACGCGGGCTCCGCGAGGGGTGTCGGCGCATTCTTGAAGCTGAAGGCTACGCGGTGGACACGGCCGAACATGGCGAGCAGGGAGTAGCGCTGTTGCAGCAGAACTCCTATGATTTAGTACTGGTTGATCTCATGATGCCAGTGATGGGAGGGCTGGAGTTAATGGATCGCGTGAGAGCGCTCAATTTGGACGTGATCATCATCGTGATTACTGGGTACGCGACGATTGAGACTGCGGTGAAGGCGATGCAGCATGGCGCCTACGACTATATTCCCAAGCCGTTTTCGCCAGAACAATTAGTCGCCGTAGTGAATCGCGGTCTTGAGCGACAGCAATTGCGCCGGCAGGCGCAGCTGCTCATGCAAGAGCGAGATCGGCGCTTGCTGGAAATCGTCAACGAGAAATCGAAGCTGCTCACTATCGTCAATTCTATGGCCGATGGTGTGGTGGTGATCAATCGCGACCGACAATTAGTGCTTTGGAACCCCATGGCCATCAAGCTGCTCAATTTGCCAGGCAATCCAGAGCACGGCAAAGACATCGAGCAAGTTATTCCAGATCATCCGCTGGTCCAGTTCATTCGTCAGGCCATGGAGCCCAGCGCAGCTAAATATACCACCATCTCAGAGGAGATCGAATTATCCGATCCAACACCTCATACGGTCATGGCTAACATTTCCGTTGTTCGTGATGAGACAGGTGAGATGCTGGGGGCTGTTGCGATTCTGCGCGATATTACCCGGCTCAAGGAGATCCATCGGTTGAAATCCCAATTTGTGTCCATGGTGGCGCATGAACTGCGGGCGCCACTGTCGGCGATTGAGGGATATTTGAGCGCTTATCTCACTGGTGCTGCGGGCAACAACCCAGAATTCAATCGCCAGATGCTGGAGCGGGCGAAACAGCGGGCGCATTCGCTGCTCGAATTGGTGAACGATCTATTGCAGATGGCCCGCATCGAATCGCAGCGCGTATCGAGAAAGAAGGAGCGAGTGGATATCACCCGGGTAATCACGAATACCGTGGCATTGTTCGATCATCAGGCCAAAGCACGATCCATTGAAATCACGATGCATCTTCCCAATTCCTGTCCTCCAATTGAGGCGGATCAGGCGGAAATGGAACAGTTGTTCGCCAATCTCGTGTCCAATGCGATCAAGTACAATAAAGATCAAGGCAAAATCCTGATCGACGTTCGTCCAAACGATGGATGTTTACAGATCGATATTCGTGACACTGGGATTGGGATCAGCCAGGAAGACCTGCCACACATTTTTGATGATTTCTATCGGGTTAATCGTCCCGAAACGCGCTACATCACTGGAACGGGGTTGGGATTGTCCATCGTTAAAAAGATCGTTGAGTCCCATTTTGGTAGGGTGGAGGTGAATAGCAAATTAAATGAGGGGACCACGTTTACCATAAAATTTCCATTAAAAGAAAATCGGCAATGTATGTGAACGTCGATAACACCAGGCGGAGATTCGTTCTTGTGAAATTGGGTTCAGCACGTAGGCTGGCCAAACTGCAAAGATTTTTCGGCCGAATTTCAAGCCGGAATCAGAACATCCTGATCGCAAACGATCCGCATGGATCTAGCGATTTGGGAACCTGATTTGGATGATTGTTATATATAATGAAAATAAGGACCCATGAGGTGCCGCCAATACAAGGCGGGGGCCGTTGAAGAAGAAAACAGGCAAATTGTGAGTCATAAACCATGCAGAGATGAGGGAGGACCGTGAGCACGTACAAGCAAAATGAAATTGTGGAAAGAAGACAATTAGCCCCATTTATAACGCTGTTTAAGTTGTATACCCCGGAGATCGCAGCGCGCGTCAAGGCGGGTCAGTTCGTGGTGTTGCGGGCGGATGATTATGCCGAGCGCATCCCATTGACCGTGGCGGATCACGATCCTGGTAAGGGAACTATTACTGTGATCTTTCAGGTCGTGGGCACGTCGACGCGCAAGCTCGATCGCTTTCAACAGGGCGAGGTGATTTTGGATGTGGTGGGTCCATTGGGCAAACCGAGCCATATCGACAAATTTGGAACAGTGGTGTGCATCGGCGGTGGTGTGGGCATTGCCCCAGTTTATCCTATTGCCAAAGCCCTGCATCAGGCAGGTAACACCGTGATCTCAATTATTGGGGCGCGCACCAAGGATATGCTGATCCTGGAAGATGAGATGCGGGCGATTAGCGATCAATTGTTTGTCACCACCGACGATGGGAGTTATGGTCAGCATGGTTTTGTTACGGATGAATTAAAAAGGCTGATCGAAGAGAAAACGCCGATTGACGAGGTGATTGCCATTGGTCCAGTGATCATGATGAAAGCAGTGTCCGATGTCACTCGTCCCTATCGGATCAAGACTGTCGTAAGTCTCAATTCGATCATGGTGGATGGGACAGGCATGTGCGGGGGCTGTCGCGCGACCATTGGGGATGAGGTGAAGTTTGTCTGTGTGGATGGGCCTGAGTTCGATGGTCATCAGGTGAAATTTGATGAATTGATGCTTCGGCAGGGGATGTATCAGCGGGAGGAGCGCCGGGCGTTATGGCATTATCAATGCAAGCTCTGGGAGGAGGAGGAAGCGCTGCGCAAGGTGAAAGTGCGCGAGCCAATGCCGATGCAAGATCCCAAGCTGCGCATCCAAAATTTTGATGAGGTGGCACTGGGCTACAGTCGCGAACAGGCGCGACGGGAGGCTGGGCGTTGTCTCCAGTGCAAGAAGCCGCCCTGCATTGCTGGCTGCCCAGTGGGGATCGATATCCCGGCGTTTATTGCTAAAATTCGCGATGGTGATTTTATGGGGGCCATTCACAAGATTAAAGAGAAGAACAATTTGCCAGCCGTGTGCGGCCGCGTCTGCCCACAGGAGGAGCAATGCGAGAAAGTATGCGTGCTGGCCAAAAAGGGTCAGCCCATCGCCATTGGTCGGCTGGAACGGTTTGCGGCGGATTATGAATTTTCCCAAGGAGATATTCGAGTACCACCTCCCGTTCCAAGAACCGGCAAACGAGTGGCGGTCATTGGTGCAGGACCGGCAGGCTTGACCGCGGCGGCGGATCTGGCCAAAATGGGGCATGAGGTCACGATATTTGAAGCGCTGCATAAAGCAGGGGGCGTTTTAGTATATGGGATCCCCGAATTTCGACTCCCCAAACGGATCGTTCAGGTGGAGGTGGATTATGTCCGCAAATTGGGTGTCGAGATCAAAACCAACATGGTGGTAGGGCAAGGCATTACAGTGGATGAACTGCTCAACAATGGGTACGATGCGGTGTTCATCGGCACTGGCGCTGGTTTGCCTTATTTTCTTGGCATCCCAGGGGAGAATTTGAACGGTGTCTATTCGGCAAATGAATTCCTTACCCGAAACAATCTCATGAAAGCTTATCTGTTCCCTGAATATGATACCCCAGTTCGAGTCGCCAACAACGTAGCGGTTGTTGGTGGTGGCAATGTGGCTATGGATGCCGCCCGCGTCGCCAAGCGGTTGGGCGCGGACCATGTCTATCTGGTGTATCGCCGGTCGCGGACCGAAATGCCAGCCCGCGAAGAGGAGATCGTCAACGCGGAAGAAGAGGGGATCGAATTTCAGTTGTTGACCAATCCAATTCGTATCATCGGGGATGAAAAAGGTTGGGTGAAAGGCATCGAATGCATCCGGATGGAGTTGGGTGAACCCGATGCCTCAGGGAGAAGACGACCGATTCCCATCAAAGGTTCGGAATTCGTCCTGCCGGTGGAAGTGGTGATTGCGGCCATTGGCCAAGGCCCGAATCCATTGCTCACCAAGAGCACCGCCGGGCTGGAATTGACTAAATGGGGCAATATCATTGCCGATCCAGAGACTGGCAAAACAAGCAAGCGGGGCGTATTTGCTGGCGGGGATATCGTCACTGGCGCTGCCACGGTCATTTTAGCTATGGGGGCCGGCAAAAAGGCAGCCGTAGCCATCGACAAATACCTTCGGGATGGCGTCTGGTGATGCGTGCATCTCACAATAGCAGCGAACGCATCTATGATCTTATTTGACCCCGTTGCGATTTGATTGCGGACAAAGAAAACGCATGATCTTCGCCACTGTTATTCAGCGCTTGAAAGAAAACTTATTGATTTCTGGCTTAGCTGGTAGCGGAAGGCTTTCTTGCCGAAGTAATCGCATCGAATAACAGAAAGTCGGCAGATTGTTTTACTCCCAGACATTGTGAAAATGAAATATTGAAGATTCCATGAGTGATTCTCATCGAAGCGAGGAATCGAGCTAATGCACCATGTTGTTGTGAGAGGGGATGGCTTACCCCTCCGCTTGCCAGTTGGTTGCCGGAGCCGTTCGAAATGACAGTCAAATCAGGCGTTTTCACTCAAACTGTTCGCTCGGAATGATCAAATTAAATTAAAGGAGAAGTGGCATTGTCGGTCAGGCACAATGTGGTTTCAATTGCAAACCTCCAATAACGGACTGAATTGGAATGCCTATCGCCAACTGGCGGACAGGCATTTCTATTTTGAAATGATCTAAAGAGGGCTTCTAAAGAGATTCCTGGATGCTGAGGAACGACAGCCGAATTGAATTCCATATTGAGCAAGCGAAATTATTGAGCGTAGCTCCAGAAAGGGTGAATACTTAGGAGAGGAAATGAAAAATCTAAAAGTTGAAAATCTTTTCTGGGGAGGTCAAGAACTTTTCTTTGGTCTAACATCTTGTCACTGAACCCTATTTTCTGCTATATGCCATAATGGACAATATGGGGGAGCAAACCTGGGAGGAAAAATGGAACTCACATCGAATCAGCTTATTGGTTTGGTTCTCATCTGGGTGGCTTGTTATATTTCGATCAAGTATTTTCAGAATCTGAGGCCTCATGCCATCTATGAATGGCTGGATGCTTTGTTAATCGCATTGGCGGGTGCTGGTTTGATCGGATGGGTGCTCAATGGCATCGTATTCAAGCCGGCGCTTCGATGGTTATTTATTATCCTTGGTTATCTTATCATCCTCATGGGGTTTAATTTCATCCGCTCAAAAAAAGTGAAGGATCAGGATGATATGATGGTAGCGGGTCGCTCGCTCAGCGTCAGGGTGATGGTGTTCACGCTCATTTGCACCTGGATCGGCTCCGGGACATTTATAGCTGGGGCTGAATTTGCGGCCAAAGCTGGTTGGAGCGCGCTATGGCTGCCAGCGGGCGCCTGGGTGGGAATTATCGTGATCTACTTTCTGGCAGCGAAAATCCGAACCTTTGGCAAATACACCATCGGCGATATTCTTGAGGTCCGCTATGGTCGATTCGCCCGGTTGTTCGGGGCCATCGCGCTGATCATCAGCTTTACGGCCATCGTCAGCTATCAATTCAAAGCGGGCGGCTATATCTTGAACGTTGTTTCCGATCATCTAATTTCAGTAGAAACAGGCCAATTTCTCGCTGCATTGTTTGTGATCATTTTTACCGCCACGGCCGGCATGATTGCGGTGGCCTACACCGATCTACCCAATGGCATCATCATTGTTCTTGCCTGCCTGATCGCCACTCCGATGGTTGTCTATCATGCTGGAGGCGCTGCTGCGATGCAAAGTCTTCCCGCGGATCATTTGAAAGTGATCAATCAACAGTTTGGTCAGTTTCCGATTTTAAAGGCGGTGAGTTATTTTCTGGCGACGATGCTCTTGCTCATGGGGGTCCAGAGCATGTACCAGAAATTTTACAGCGCGAAAACGCCGAAAGATGCGCGAACCGCGGTGTCGCTCTGGGTGGTTGGAACGATCTTCGTCGAAACAGTAGTCGTTGTGATTGCGGTTTTTGCTGCCGCAAAGTTCTGGCCTCAGATCAAAGCATCTTTGGAGGGCGATCGCACCCATGGAATGGATCCTGCTTCAATTGTGATTCAGGCGGCGAAAAGTCTCGTGCCGCCGTATGTGGGCATCCTATTGATCGCGGCAGCCTGTGCCGTCGTGATTTCCACTGGAATGAACTACCTGCTTTCTCCGACCACCAATATCATGCGGGATATTTATCAGCAGTTCATCAATCCAAAGGCTGATCAGCGGAAAATGGTTGCCATGCAAAAGATCATCATCGTGGCGATTGGTGTCGTTGCCTACTTATTGTGCACCAAATTGAAATCGGTGTTGGAGATGAGCTATTTCGCCTACACGATCTACGGGGTGGCGATCACGCCATCCTTATTGGCTGCGTTGGCGTGGAAACGCGCGACGCGAGCCGGTGGATTAGTCTCCATTATCAGTGGTTCGCTGGTCGCGTTGGGCTTATACATTGCGGGTTTCATTTGGCCATCGATTATGGTGCCGTATGGCGATCCCAATGGCGATCCGTTTGGGATCCCGCTCATCTATCCAGCTTTGCTGGTCTCGGTCGTCTCGCTGGTGGTTGTCAGTTTGCTCACCAAGCCGCCAAAGCCATCTGAAATCGCTCCTTTTTTTGGTGGCCGCGAGACGTAGCCGCTTGAAATGCCGATCCTGAACGACATGATTCAAATTGACCGTCAGAAGGACCGCCAGGCCACTCGAATCGTCGGGAGTGGCTGGGTGCTTTTTGCGGCCAGAAGCTCAGCAAAATAAAAAAGCATGGTATTCGCCGACAGGAAAATTTCAATATTCGTCTGAGAATTTTTAATTGAGCCGGGGAGTCCAAACCCGGCGAGTCCAAACAATAGCAAGAGGATGGTATTTTGGATGGTGTAATCGCTTTGGGTCATTGGTGGCGAGCAAGAGATTTTTTGGAGATCGCATGCTGCTGCATAAAATGGGGCGAAACTCAAATTCCAATATGAAGCTTTGCAATAAAAAATCAATCCAGTCTTGTCACAAAAGCAGCATGGCAATGCACAAAAGGAATTACGGCATTAGCGCTTTCGTCGTTGTATCATGTGCTGTAAAGGTCAGGTTTTGGCAAGTATGCCCATGTTAAAATTTCAGATGAAATAAAAAAACCCCAACCAAATATTGGCTGGGGTTTGTTGGATTCACTCAGTAAGCTATATTTTTGAAACGTTATTGGCTTGTAATCCTTTTGGGCCTTGTCCGACTTCGAACTGCACGCGATCGCCTTCCTCTAATGATCGGTAGCCCGTTCCCGCGATTGATTTGTAATGAACAAACACATCGTCGCCACGTTCTCGGCTGATAAATCCAAATCCTTTTGAACTGTTAAACCATTTGACTGTTCCTGTTTCCATTGAACATTTCCTCAAAAAAAATATTTCTGATTGTGTACACCGATCTAATTTTTCGGGCAAAAAAAAATCGCTTCGAATAGCTTTTGATATTCACCATTCTCCGCGATCTTCCTTATGCTACCTTCTGACCGCGAATGACAGCCAGATGTGATTCGAAAGAAAAGCAGATCAACAGTGCACAGCTAATTGACGCAAACAATATACGATAAAAAAAGCTGAATTGCAAACACTTTTTTTGAATTATGAAAATTATTTTTGGAGCATTCCTCAATGACCTATTACCTATCGAACCAGCGCGGCCTCGAATCAAGGACGGCCGCTATTTGATCAATCTGTTTTTTTCATGCAAATTAATTTTGCTTGACATTGCAACGCAAATGTTGTAATTTAAGCCTTCGTTTTGGACGCAATAATTTCAACAGCTAAGTAAGTCATTGGATTGGAACGCATCGATCTTCCAATCCGCGGATCTGAAAGCAGGACATGAAAACAGCAGCTCCACCAGCTATCATTCTTGAACGACTTAAAAGCGATTTTCGCGATGACACCATTCAGGTCGCCATTTCTTCGGATTTGACCCACGAATTAAAATTTGGTGAAGAATGGATGATCGTCACAAACCAGCATTTGATGATTTTTGGGATAGAAAATGGCTCCGCAAAACTGTTGGTTGAACGACCGTTATCATCCATTCGGAACATTGAGGCGATTTCTTTGACTGGGAGCGGGTTGATCGAGATCCGTTCCGATCATGAGCGGCTGCGACTGATCCATTACACCGCTGCCAGAAAGGCTGAATTTACTCGAGCGGTGGAACAGATCAAGTTAATGATAGATGGCAAGCCTCTTGAGCTGGCAGCCAGCCAAGATGAAATCAAAAATAAATGCGAGCGCTGTGGTTTTCCCATTCCACCAGAGTTGAAAAAGTGCCCGCGGTGCACGGAACGATGGAAAACGTTGCGCCGCATTTTTGCCTTTACGCGACCATACCGCACCCGATTGGTTTACCTGTTCTTGTTACTGATCGCTGGGACCGGCTTTGGGCTGATCACGCCGTACATGAGTAAGCTATTCATTGATTTTATCCTCAAACCGAATCCTCAGACTGGAGTGTTCGAGAATGCCCATTGGATTCCGCTGGCGGCAATGGGACTACTGTTGGCCTATGCGGCTCAAACCCTGCTGAGTAGCCTGCATCTGAGGTTGACCGGGGTTGTAGGACACAAAACCGTCTACGACGTGCGTGCCGCCCTTTACGACAAGCTCCAGCAACTTTCATTGGCCTTCTTTGACAAATACCAAACTGGCGCATTGATGGCTCGCGTGAATCAGGATACCCGCGAGCTGCAACATTTCTTGGTCGATTTTATTCCCCTAACCCTGGAAAGCCTGCTCATTTTGATCGGCGTGGGCATTTTTTTGTTCATCCTAAGCTGGAAACTTACCCTATTTGTCATCATTCCTATCGCCGCTACCGTCATCTTTTTGAAAAAAATCTATTTCAAAATTTATTTGTATTTTCGAAGATTCTATCACCGTCGATCTCGATTGAGCGCGCTGATCAATGATTCGTTGTCTGGCATCCGCGTCATCAAAGCATTCGGGCAGGAAAAAGAGGAGATTAAGAAGTTCGATCGAAAGAGCATTGATTTTCGCAATGCCGGCATTGATCTCGAGGTCAAATGGAGCCTCTATTCGCCCATTTTTCAATTCCTGATCATGCTCGGTTCGATTATCATCTGGTTCGTTGGAGGAACATACATTGTGGCTGGACAGATGAGCCTGGGCGATGTCGTGGCGTATTCTGGCTATTTAGCCATGTTCTATCGACCGGTATTGTATCTGCTTCGGATGGTCCAACTGATCACCAGCTCGCTCAGCGCTGCAGAGCGGGTGTTCGATGTGATCGATACTGAGATTCAGGTAAAAGACGTCCCCCATGCGGTATCAATACCAGAGATGGCAGGGACCATTGAGTTTCAGAATGTCACCTTTGGGTATGATCCCTATAAGCCAGTGATCAAGGACATGAGTTTCACCATCCAGGCCAATGAAGTGGTTGGGTTGGTGGGAAAAAGCGGTGCGGGGAAAAGCACGATTATCAATCTGATCTGTCGTTTGTATGATGTGAACAAGGGTGCGATTTTGGTGGATGGCCACGACATTCGGGAGATCAAGTACCATGACCTGCGCCAGCAGATTGGTGTGGTGTTGCAGGATACCTTTTTATTCAATGGGACGATCTTCGAAAACATCGCCTACGCGAAGCCGGATGCGAGCATCGAGGAGGTGATCGAGGCAGCAATGGCGGCTTATGCCCATGAATTTATTATTAACAAGCCAGATGGCTATGATACTGAGGTGGGCGAACGCGGCAATCGCTTGTCGGGTGGGGAAAAGCAACGCATTGCCATTGCCCGGGCCATTTTGCGCAATCCACGGATCCTCATTCTCGATGAGGCAACCTCATCGTTGGACACGGAGACCGAGAAGAAAATTCAGGAAGCCCTCCGGCGATTAACCCGTGGCCGTACGACCATCGCCATCGCTCATCGACTGTCGACTTTGCGCAACTGCGACCGCCTATTCGTCATTGATGATGGCCGATTGGTCGAGGTGGGCACCCATAAACAGCTTATGGAACTGAAAGGAATGTTCTATCACCTTGTTTCGATGCAGCGACAACTCTCTAAAATAGTAGCAGTGAGCGGATAGATGATCAAGATCTTGGAACCAAAGAAACTGAGATTTGAACAGCACGATGGCGGATGGTTAAGGCTGATTTTGCCAAATGGAAAAATCCATGAGCCGATCACCTGCGTGCCACTATTTCCGTTGTCCCATCCGCATGGCTATGTTGCACTCTTGGTGGAAAAAAATGGAACCAGAGAACAGCTTGGCATGATCAAACGGCTCAGCGATCTATCCCCAAGTCAGCGATCCTTTGTTGAACGGGAGATCCAGTTACGATATTTTTGTCCTCAGATTTTAGATATCCAAAAGATCACCTCCAAGTACGGCGTGGATCAATGGGAAGTGATGACGGATCGAGGGAAGAAGCGTTTTATGGTTCAGGATGCAAAGGAAAATGTCATGATTCGAGATGATGGATTGATTGTGATCATCGATGTGGATAGCTGTCGCTACCAGGTGAGAGACTATCGCCAATTGCCCATCCGCGCACGGATCCAACTGGAGCAGGCGCTCTTGTAGGATCGCTGGAACGGATGGATCGTTGCAGATGGATGGGAAAGGTATTGCTTAAATTGAATATTGCGAATTAAAAAATTTTGTGCTATATTTTTGACCACATTAAATCGTTTTTGAACGACGCGCTCACAAAGGAGGATCTCAGGTGAACTAAAATGACAATCCATCATGATAGGCTGATATTCGTTCAATGAGAGCCTTGGTAACCCTGTGAATTAATTAGCGGAGTTGAATGTGGCAGAAATTATCGGCACCAGCAACCGAGTTCTCGAAATCGATCTATCGACGAAACAAATTACTGAGATTCAAGTCACTGACCAGGACCGTCAGCTTTATATGGGCGGAAAAGGACTTGGGTTAAAACTGCTGTATGACCGATTGCGTCCGGGTGCTGATCCGCTTGGCGAGGAGAACATCATTGCTCTGATGATGGGGGTGATCATGGGGACAGGTGCGACGTGCAGTGGTCGATTTGTGGCGCTCACCAAATCCCCGTTGACTGGAATTTTGATGTCGTCCTCGTGTGGAGGGCCGTTTGGCATGGCGGTCAAAACGGCGGGTTACGATGGTTTGTTGGTCAGGGGAAAGGCGGATGGTCCTTGCTATCTGGAAGTTACCAGCGATGGCGTTCAGTTCTGTGATGCGACCGAACTCTGGGGCAAGGATACCGAGGAGACTCACCACGCTTTGAAGCTTGACAAGAAGGATGGCGCACTGGTCATTGGCCCGGCCGGAGAAAATCGAGTCTGGTTCGCCAATGTGCGTTCTGGGAGTCGTTATCTTGGCCGCGGCGGAATCGGCGCGGTGATGGGTGCCAAATGGCTGAAAGCCATCGTCGCGAGAGGCGGCAAGTTCAAAATCGTGCCCAAAAATATTCGGCTCTTCCAAAAGGTCCATCAGAAAGCGGTGAGGCAGATCAACGCTAATTTGATTACCGGCCGGCTCTATCGCAACTATGGTACGGCTGCCAATTTCAAATTCTGCCAGCGCGGCAATATTGTCCCTGTGGAAAATTTTCGCTATGGGGATCATGAACTGGTCGACCACGTGACCGGGGAAGCGATGGAGGCCAAGTATAAGACAAGGCCGTACACCTGCGTGCCATGTTCAATTTTATGCGGCCACAAAGGAAACTACCCAGATGGCGCGGTTCGCAAAATTCCAGAATATGAAACCACGGCCATGCTGGGGCCGAATTTGGGCATTTACGATACGGATTGGATCAGTCGCTGGAACGATCAGTGCGGCCGATTGGGGCTGGATACCATTTCGACGGGATCGACCCTGGCCTTTGCGATGGAGGCAGGCGAGCGGGGATTGTTGGCAACGAATTTGAAATTTGGATCGCCTGACGGCATTGCGGAAACCATCGAAGACATTGCCTATCGTCGACGCTTTGGCGCCGAGCTGGCGAATGGTACGCGGTGGTTGTCCGAGAAATACGGCGGAAAAGAGTTCGCCATGCAAGTGAAAGGGATGGAGTTCCCAGCGTATGACCCCAGAGGCTCCTGGGGCCAAGGGCTTTCCTATGCGGTGGCGAATCGCGGTCCCTGTCATCTCTCGGCGACAACTTTTGCGCTGGAAGTGTTCTTGAATTATTTAAACCCATATTCCACGCGCGCCCGGGCAGACTACGTCACGTTGTTCGAGGCGATTTACAATGGGGTCAATTCTCTGCATATTTGCCTGTTCACCACTTGGGCATTTTTAATGGAGCCGGCGATTATAAAATACACCCCGACACCGATCCTGAGATTCGTCATGCAGTCTTTTCCGTGGCTGGCGAAAAAATTTATGGATCTGCGCGTGTTCTGTCAATATTATGAATCTGTCACAGGGATCAAGATGACCCCGAAGCAATTTCTTACCATCGGCCACCGTATTCACCTATTGGAGCGATATATGAACACGCGGGAGGGCATTTCGCGCAAAGACGATACTCTGCCCGCTCGATTCCTCAAAGAACCGCGGCGCAACGATCCAGCCCAGCGCACTGTGCCGCTTGATAAGATGCTGGATACATATTATCAGCTTCGCGGCTATGACCAAAACGGCATTCCGACGGAGCAAGTGTTAACCCAATTTGGCATTCAGCCACAATATCAGGAGCCTCAGCCATGACCCATGTAAAAGTCCGCTTCAAAATCCATGATCAGATCAATGGATTTCGCGTCACCAACATTACGCCATTTGCGGAACTCGATTTCACAGCCATTCAGCTCGAGCACATCAAGACTGGCGCTCGGCTTTTGCATCTGCACGCCAATGATTCGGAAAACCTGTTTTCTATCAATCTTCCGACTCCGCCGCCAGACGACACAGGGGTGCCGCACATCATCGAGCATTCGGTGTTAAGCGGGTCGAAAAAATATCCGGTCCGTGATCCATTTTTCGAGATGGTGAAAATGAGCATGGCCACGTTCATCAATGCCATGACTGGATGGGATTGCACCTATTATCCGGTAGCCAGCAATGTGAAACAGGACCTATTCAATCTGGCTGAGGTTTATTTTGATGCGGTGTTTCATCCATTGTTCACCGAACAGACTTTTCGCCGCGAGGCGCATCATCTCGTGCCGAAAAATCCTCGCCAACCGACTGGAGAATTGACCGTGAACGGGGTTGTCTATAATGAAATGAAGGGCGAGTTCTCCGATCCCGAATCCCGACTGTACCGGACGATGAGCCGCGCCTTATTTCCGGATTCGATCTACGGCCGCGAGTCCGGGGGCGATCCTGAAAGCATTCCGAACCTGACCTATGAGGATTTCAAACGATTTTTTGATACCTACTATCATCCGAGCAATGCCTACTTTTTTATGTATGGGGATATCCCCACCGAGGAATACTTGATTTTTTTAACGGACAAGCTCGACGCATTCGAGCGCCAGGAGGTACAACCGCGAATTGCCATGCAACCGCGCTGGAATGCGCCGCGAAAAATGCTCGATTTTTATCCCATTGGGGCTGAGGAGTCCAAATCGGACAAAACTTATGTGGTGATCAATTGGCTGGTGGGCAGCGGCATTGATGCCCTGGACGTGGCTCGGCTCTATATTTTAAGCAATATTTTATTGGGCAATGAGGCGGCACCGCTGAAGAAGACGATTATCGACTCGAAATTGGGCCAGGACCTCATTTTTTCAGGCTTTCGAACGGTGGGCTTGGAATCGGTCTTTAGCATTGGGCTGAAAGGAACCGAGCCAGATCGCGCGGATCAATTTGAACGATTGGTATTTGATACGCTCGCCCAATTAGCCCAAAGCCAGTTCGAGCGAAATCGGGTCTTAGCGGCATTTCAACAGGCCGCCTATCATTATCGAGAAATCTTACCATCGTATCCGTTACACCTAATGGAGCGAGTGGTGAACGTCTGGATCCATGGGGCTGATCCATTGACGTTCGTTCGAATGAACGAACATTTAGCCACCTGCCAAAAGCAATATCAGGCGAATCCGGCCATGTTCAATCAGCTGATTCAGGAACGATTGCTCATGAATCACCATCGGTTGATTTGCGTGATGGCCCCAGACAAGGAGGTGCAAGCGCGAGAGGAAGCGGTATTCGCGGAGCGAATGAAGCAGATTCGGAGCCAATTTCATGACGACCAGTTGAAAAAGATCGCCAGAGAGGCAAAGCGTTTGGAGCGAGAATCCAGTACACCCAATTCACCGGAGGCGTTGGCGACTCTGCCACAATTGAAGGTGAGTGACATTCCGCGACAGCCCAAACATATCCCAACGACCATCGAGCAGCTTCCGCATGGGGTGGATTTGCTGGTGAATAACGTGTTTTCGAATGGTGTCAATTATCTTTATCTGGATTTTAATTTGACCGGGCTGCCGCAGGAGCTGTGGCCATATTTGCCCCGCTACGCTGATGCGATTCATAAGCTGGGCGCGGCCGGCATGAATTACGAACAGATTGCAGGTCGCGTGGCTGCATATACTGGGGGCATTAACTGTTGGCCCTACTTTACGACCCATGCGGCTGATTCACAACGCTCCATTTGGGGATTGCGGTTTAGCCTAAAAGCATTGGACGATCAAATCGACCCGGCGCTCGAATTATTGCGCGATTTAATTTTTGCGATCGATCCGCGGGATAAAGATCGGCTCCGAGACGTGGTGGTTCAAGCTATGGCCTACTATCGGACAGAATTGGTTCATGATGGATCCTCCACCGCCAGCCGCTATGCGGCTCGCGGTCTTTCTCCTGAAGGATTTCTGGCAGAAACCGTTCATGGCTTGCCGCAGTTGGCGTTAACCGAGCAATTGGTCGCCGATTTTGATCGTCGCTATGCCGAACTGACCGAGCAGATCGAAGCCATCCGCAATTACATCCTCAATCCACGACGGTTCACCGCGAGCATCACCGGTTCCGAGCGGGTTGTAGAGCGAGTGCGACAGCATCTGAGCTCATGGATTCGGGAGATGCATGATCAGCCCATTTCGCCTTCGCCCCTGGATTTCGTCCCATATCAGCAGCCACCGCGGGAGGGATTGGCCAGCCCTATGCATGTGGCCTATTGTGCTCAGGTCATTCCCGGTTGGCATATTTCGCATCCAGAGGCAAGCTATTTGAAATTGGGCGCACGGATCATCTCATCGGAGTACATGTTGAACGAAATTCGATTCAAAGGCAATGCTTACGGCGCTTGGGCCAGCTATGATGGGCTGGATCAGGAGTTCGAACTGGCGTCGTATCGCGATCCCCATGTGGCGCGAACGCTTCAGGTGTTCGAAAACCTTATGCACTATGTGCAGCATGCCGATTGGACCCAAACGGATATCGACCGGGCAATTATCGGCGCTGCCAAACATTATATGAAGCCGATTCGACCGAAAATTGCCACTCAAAAAGCGCTGCATCGGCATGTCACCGGGCAAACGGCTCAATTCCGTGAGCAGCAGTTCGAACAGATCCTCTCCGCGACGGTCCATCAGGTGAAGCGCGCCACGATTGAATTTCTGTTGGAAAACTGGCATCGGGGCGCCGTATGCATAGTTTCGAGCCGTGAGAAATTGGTCCAAGCAAATCGACAATTGAAGACAGGCAAGCTGAGCATTCGAGATCTATTGAAATCACCTCATGAGGGTCAGCGATAAAATAAACTAAAGACAATGAATCGATTCGGGCACAGGGATTACCTTTCGCCTGAATAGCGAGGGAGCGGCGATGAACGTAGAACTCATCGATATCATGAAATTGCTGGCAGCCATTGTGGCTGGGGCGTTGATTGGGGCGGAGCGCGAATATCGCGACAAAACCGCTGGATTTCGGACACTCATTTTCATCTGCGTCGGGGCGACGTTATTCACCATGTTCTCTTTTAAAATTGGTGGCGAAAATGATCCTCGAATCGCTGCCAACGTGGTGAGCGGCATTGGTTTTCTGGGCGCTGGTGTGATCCTCCGCGAGAAGGGGCGCGTTGTCGGCCTAACCACCGCAGCCATGATCTGGCTTACCGCCGCCATCGGCATGGGCATCGGCAGCGGATTCTTCGTGCTCTCCGGTTTGACCGTAGCGTTCATCCTGATCATCCTGTGGCTATTTCCCAGTTTCGAGCACATTATCGATCTGGCCCGTGAAACCCGGACCTACGAGATCGTCTGTCGCCTCAGCCATGAAAAAGCCACCGAGTTGCAGCAGCTATTTCAGCGCAATCGGCTGATCATTCGGAGTTTTAAGCAAGAGAAAACCGGGGATCTCATGACCTGTACAGCGGTGGTGGTCGGTTCGCCAAGCAACCATCAGCAAGCCCGACAGCAACTGATTCAGGATCCGGATGTGCAATCGTTCACGTTTTGATCAAGCGACCAAGAGTTCCTTAAAGCGTTCGAAGGAGGAAAACGCGCATGCGGTTTGCAAAACCGTACTCCTTTGCGATCTACTACCTTTGCTTGTTGCTTCTCCATTGTTCTGTTCCTCTAAAAAATCAAGTTGATTCACTCTTCTCCATCTATGCCGGAAAAAATGTCCCTGGTGCTGCCTTGCTTATTATCCGAGATGGTCAGCCCATCTTGAAGCGGTGCTATGGCATGGCCGATGTAGAACGAAACATCCCAGTGACCGAGCAAACCAATTTCCGGCTGGCCTCACTCACCAAACAATTTACCGCAATGGGCATCATGATGCTTCACCAGCGGGGACTGCTGTCGTACGATCAACCTGTGACAGATATTTTCCCAGATTTTCCCGCCTATGGCCGAAAGATCACCATTCGACATCTGTTAACCCATACTTCTGGGCTGATCGATTATGAGTCCTTGATTCCAGATACAGCGACAATTCAAGTGCTGGACAAGGATGTGCTCCAGATGATGATGGCGCAGGACTCGACCTATTTTCCACCAGGGAGTCAATATCGATATAGCAACTCGGGCTATGCTGTTTTGGCGATGATCGTGGAAAAAGTCAGCGGCCAGCGGTTCGCTCAGTTTTTAGCCGAAAACATTTTCCAACCGCTCCGTATGAACCATACCGTTGCTTACGAGCGGGGCATTTCCGAGGTCAGCCATCGGGCGTATGGTTATGCCAATGAAAATGGACAACTGGTTCCCAAAGATCAGAGTCTGACCAGCGCAGTATTAGGAGACGGGGGAATCTACTCATCGATTGAAGATTTATTCAAATGGGATCAGGCTTTGTACACGGAACGGCTGGTGCGAACTGAGACGCTTCAGCAGGCCTTTACCCCTGGAAAGCTAAATGACGGGACTGCTCTGGATTATGGCTTTGGTTGGCGCATCGACGTATATCGAGGGGTGAAACGATACCATCACACTGGCCAAAGTTGCGGTTTTGCAACGATCATCCAGCGCTATCCTGAAAAGAGATTTTCTATCATCATTTTGACCAATCGCAATGAGCCCATGCTAACTCGGCTGGCAGATCAACTGGCGGATTGGTTTTTATTTGGACGATGATTCTGGACCCTCAGGCGGTTCAGCGTGTTGCAGAAACTGAACACGTCGAATGGTCCTATGGAGATTTGGGGAGCAAATAACGTAACAGGGATCGAGAAATGAAGATAACTGATGCAGTCCGGAAGCTCGGCTTTATTGGCCTATTATTGGGAATAGCCCTGATTCGCTCGGCCGTTGCGCAGCCACGCTTTTTCGACACGGCTGAAGCGAAATCGGATCAGGTCCGTTTGACCATTTTTTATCCGACGCTGGGCAGCATAGATGATCTGATCGCGCTGAAGACCAACGGTTTGATCCCCATCGATAACTTGATGGTGATCGGCGTCTTTCACGCGAAAGAGCGAACCAATTATCAAGCCAGCTTGGATTGGGCAGAGCGAAATCGTATCGAATGGCTGAAATTTCATCGGCTCACGGGTGAGCTCCGTAGCGATGCGCTGTATCGTGACAACGCGCTAACCGATGAATTCAAGACCATCTTCGAAAAATCCGATGGCATCATCTTTTTCGGGGGCGCGGATATTCCGCCTTATCTTTATCGAGAAAAGACCAATTTGCTCACCGAGATCGAAACGCCGTACCGGAGTTTTCTGGAGACCTCATTCATTTTTCATCTGTTAGGGGGATCTCAAAATAAAGACTTCATCCCACTGCTTGAATCTGATCCGTCGTTTCCGATTCTGGGCATTTGTCTAGGGTGCCAGAGCCTCAATGTTGGAACTGGTGGGACATTGGTGCAGGATATCTGGTCTGAGGTTTATGGGAAACGGACGGTTGAAGATGTGATTCGCCTGGGCCGAGATCGCTGGCATACTAACCCGTATCGCAGGCTTTTTCCAGAGCAAAATCTGATCGGATACAATATGCATCCGCTGAAATTGAACCCACATGGCAAATTTATCACTGAGCTCGGCTTTGACGCGACGGATAAGCCCATGGTCGTTAGCGCGCATCATCAGATGGCGGGTCGCCTCGGCAAAGGCATGAGGGTCATTGCCACATCCCTGGACGGAAAGGTCGTTGAGGCACTGGAACATGATCGATATCCCAATGTCCTGGGCGTTCAGTTTCATCCAGAGTTTTCGATGCTGTATGATCGCGCTCGCACGTATCGGTTCCGCCCCGAGGATCCTACTGGGATCAGCCTATACGACATATTGGAGGGCAATCCCCCGAGCTTAGAGTTCCATAAAAAATTATGGCTGTGGTTTTGTAACAAGCTTATAGAACATCACAGGAATCATTAATTCTACTCAGTCAGGTTGCTATAGCTTATTAAAAAATATGTGTCGTTTTGATCCGCTGACCGGCTGAGAAAAATTGGTTTGTCAGCTACTTACGAATCTTGAAATAAACAGATTCCTCACTCTTTGGGCAACCAATTGTCGGCTGGATCCGTTCGGGATGACACGATTTGGCTTGATCTGACTAAGTGGTATGAAAAGATTTGTCATTATTTCCTTCAGATGCAATGCCTGCAATCCCAGCGTGGGATGAAAGAGGCCATTACATCTGTTGGGGGACGGTCGGATATGCGTCATTCGGTCATTGGGAAGTTGCTTTATGGATGGGCAGTTTCCCTCGTCGGGGAGCTGAAATAGACAAGGTTTGGCCAATAGAGTTGTCCAAAGCGAAAAGTTTGAGAGAATTTGAGGAGGAGAGAGGAAAAAATATGTCAGACAAGTACATCGTCTCGCATGACATGGGGACGAGCAGCGACAAAGCGATTCTTATCTCTATCTATGGTGACATTGTAGATCTTGCCAAGGCGGACTATCCCATTTATCATCCGCAGCATGGCTATGCGGAGCAGGACCCGATGGATTGGTGGCGCGCCGTTTGTCACACGACTCGGACGGTGATCGAGCGATCAGGGGTCAAGCCGGAGGATATTGTCGGGATCACATTTTCGTCGCAGATGCAGAATTTGATCCCGATCGATCGAGCTGGCGTGCCTTTGATGCGGTCCATGACTTGGCTGGATAGTCGATCGGCGGACATTATTCGCGAGCGGCTGTGGACGCCGCCCCGAATTCTGGGATACAATGTTTTTCATCTGCTGAGATTTCTCATCATCACCGGCGGGAGTCCTGGTCATACTGGCAAAGATCAGATTGGCAAGATGCTCTGGCTGCAAGCCAATCAACCCGAGTTATTTTCTAAGACGTACAAATTTCTGGATGCCAAGGATTTCATCATTTATCAGCTGACTGGCAATATGGTCACCTCGGTCGATGTGGCGGTGATCTGGTGGCTGCTGGATACGCGGAAGAATCGCAATCAATGGCATCCGAAATTATGCCGGCTGGCTGGGATTCGGATGGATCAGCTTCCAGAGGTGAGGTCCAGCGCGGCGGTGGTCGGGCATATTACGCCGCAGGCAGCCGAAGGGACTGGGCTTTTGCCTGGTACGGCAGTGATCAATGGCGCTGGCGATTTAAGCGCGGCGGCCCTGGGTTCTGGCGCCATTGAAGATGGAGAATTGCACATCAGCCTGGGTACCAGCGGCTGGGTAGCGGGTCATTTCACCAAACGAAAGATCGATTTAGCCCATTATGCTGGGTGTATTGGGAGCACGTATCCTGAGAAATACTATCTGGGCATGGCGCACCAGGAGACGGCCGGAGTATGCTTGGAATGGCTCAAAAATAATGTCCTTTATCATAAAGACCAATTGACCGAGGAGCGGAAGGTCGCCGAAATCTACCAGGTGTTGGATCAATTGGCGGAGCAAGCCGGGCCTGGGGCAGGAGGTTTGATTTTCACCCCGTGGATGTTTGGCGAGCGATGCCCATTAGACGACGACTATGTTCGGGCAGGGCTGTTCAATGTCGGTCTTAATCATGCCCGCGAGCATATCATTCGCGCGGTGTTCGAAGGCATTGCCTTTAATACTCGCTGGGCCATGGAGACGCTCGAAAATCTATATCGACCCGTCGATCAGTTGAACATGATTGGCGGCGGGGCGAAAAGCAATATCTGGTGCCAGATCATGGCCGATATCACCAATCGAAAGATTAATCGGGTGAAAGATCCGCAACAGGCCGGCGCAAGAGGAATGGCGCTATTGGCCAGCATGGCCCTGGGATATATCCCTTCCTATCATGACATCAAAAACTACATCAAAATCGACCGCACCTTTATGCCCAATCCAGCCAATCGAACTCTGTATGATCGTTTGTTCCAGGAGTTCAAAAATATTTATAAGCAGAACAAAAAATGGTACAAGCGAATGAACGCGGGAGAAGGCCTCCGATAGGGGGCTTCCGAGATCCCGGCGAGGGGATTGCTTCTGAACGAAAAATACATAGAGAGGACATACATGGAAGACTTATCTCAATATTGCGCTCCAGGGGCAGAATATCGACAGATGTGGGTGCCCATTGCGGACAATGTCACGTTGCGGGTCATCGCCTTCTTGCCAGTGAACCCCCAAGGTCGTCCACCGGTCATGCTGATTGCTGGCTGGATTACCCTCATCTCTGCTTGGAAGCAGGTGCTGCAAGAGATGACAAAAGATTTTGCGGTTTATTATGTCGAAACGCGGGAGAAAATCTCTTCTTGCGTGCAAGGAAAGGTCGAGTATGGGGTGGAGGATATTGCTCAGGATATTGCGCACTTGGTCCAATATTTCAATTTTCAGCCTCACAAATACATATTATTTGGCAGTTCGTTAGGTGGCTCGGCTATCCTGGAATGTTGTCACCTGCTGGACCGTGACCCATTGTGTTTGGTGTTGGTCGGCCCCAATGCGGTGTTTCGGGTGCCACGGTTCGGCAAGGTGATCATTTATTTCTTCCCGCCTCGACTCTATTTGCTGATCAAGCCAGTGGTGAAGTGGTATTTAAAGACGTTTCGGCTCGATGTGAAAAGCGATTATGAGCAATATCAGAAATATTGCGGCAATATCGATTCAGCCGATCCCTGGAAATTGAAGAAAGCGGTGATGAAATTATGGCACTGGCAAGCGTGGCCGCTGTTGCCTTCCATTCACTATCCGACACTGATATTCGGTGCTTCCAAAGATGCATTGCATGAGCCAGAGAATCTGAAGCGAATTGTATCGATGATGCCGGCCGCTACCTATATCGATATGGAAACCAACAAAGCGACCCATAGTAAAGAGATGGTCCAAAAAATGCGGGCCTATCTCCAATCGCTTTGACCCGGGCGGGCGTGGCTCAGCAGCAAACGATATCAGGCAGTTGTGCGATTGGAGCTGGATGACCAATCATTTGGCTCTTAAAGAAAGGGGACAGATCGTGACATCGAGCATAGCGATAGGGCCGTGCACGACTCGATTTTGCGGTGACCTCGCGGGCAACGACGGTGGCACGCTGCTGCTTTGCGAAGATGGGTACGGTCGGCGCGCCAATAATTTTGCTTGACTTTTTATCATAATTTTTTTTATATTTATATTAAAAAGAACTGGATAAGTAAACAGAAACAGCTATTATCCGAAAGCGGTGCGGAGGAGTAGAAATGGCCCAAAACGAGCGATCGCCAAAAAAACAAATCGCCAGTGGCATCGAGCAGATTCGTGAGATCATCTTTGGCGATCAAATCGAGCAATATAACCGACAGTTTGAGATGCTGCACAAACAGTACCAAGAGCTACAACATCGCGTAGAACTGTTAGAACAAAAGCAAACCGAGCACGATCAGCGATTGGCCGAGGGCATGGAACAACAGCGAGCCACCCAGGCAGATCAGCAGCAAACCCGCGCCGTAATTGAGGGGCTCAAGCAGGAATTGGAGCAAAAAATTGCTCAGCTTGATCAAATTAAGGTGGATAAGAGCCAAATTGGACAGGCTTTTATCGAATGGGGCATGAAAGTGAAACAAACTGGCATTACGCAGAGCTGATATACCATGCCATCATCAACTGACAGATCGCTTGAGGCGTTGCGGAAAATATTGCTTCAAGAGGATGAACTGAAACTTCAGGAGTTGGAAACTGAGCTGCTGCGCCTCAGAAAACAAATTTCTGATAAAGAAGCATTAATTGAATCGCTCGATCCGGTGATTGCCGATCTATTGGAGCGGAAGATCGCCAGCTCGAAACAGGAAATGGCTGCGGCATTGGCCCCAGTGATGAGCGATGCCATCTCGCATCAAATCGCTGAGGCGAAAGATGATGTGGTGGATGCATTATACCCGATCATCGGCAAGACGATCCGCAAATCCGTGGCAGAGGCTATGAAGAAGCTGGTGGAAAGTATTAACCAAAGGATTGAGCAGACCTTGCGCCGCAGCTTTTTCAAAAAACGGCTTCAGGCCAAAATCACTGGTGTGCCAGAGAGCGAATTGGTCCTCAAAGATTCCCTCCCGTTTAAAATTGAACAGATCTTCCTGATCCATAAGGATAGCGGCTTGTTATTGTCCCATGTCGCCGCTCCGAACGCTGCAGCAAAGGTGGATGAAGAGCTGATCAGCGGCATGTTGACCGCGATCCGCAATTTTGTCGCAGAGGCTTTCTCTACCGATCATAAGCAAGACCTCAATGCGATTCAGTACGGCGATCTCAGCATTATCGTTGAACCCGCCAGTTATTTCTATTTGGCGCTGGTCACCTCTGGCATCGAACCGGCAGGTCTAAAAGATGATATTCAGCAGCTCAATCGAAAAATACACAATCGATTTTATCGGTCGCTACGCTATTTTGATGGGGATATCACCCAATTTGGTGAAATGCCCCGGTTATTCGCTCATTTTATCCAAAAATATGAGGCGCTGTCTCCGCCGCAGCGAGAGTCGAAGCCGTTGCGCAAATTGAATTGGGGCTGGCTCAAGGTGGTGGTGCTGATCGCGGCGGTCGTTGTTGCGGTTGTTCTTTTGGTCAAGCCGCTAAAGCATCCCAGTCTCACTGTACCCAGTGAAGCGGATAGCTCCCTGCGCCCCCAGGATGTGATAAAACGCGTCGACCGCTGGATCGCTCAGCACCCCGAATTCCGCGATGCAGCGCCAAAGCTGGTGTTCGATGCCGGAGTAATTGTTATCGAGGGGACAGCGCCGAGCCAGAAAATTAAACGAGAGTTGGGATTCTTGGTGAGCGAAATAAGCCAAGCAAAGGTGATCGTGAATAACATGGAGATCGATACCTTTGCCGGGCAGGCAGTGCAACGAACGAAAGATTATCTGGCGCAATGTTATATCCATTTCCCAGCGAATCAGGCGGTTATCTCTGATCACTACCGAAGTCGCTTGGACAGCATCGTAACCATGATGAACGCCATTCCAGATGTGCGGTTGATCGTGAAGGGCTATTCGGATAATTCCGCTACCCATGACTATAATCTGAGGCTCTCACAGCAGCGAGCCCAGCAGGTGGCGGAGTACCTTATGCAGCATGGGCTTGATTCGGCGCGAATTGGAGTGGAATTTTATGGGGAAGCGGATCCAATTGCCGGCAATGATACGGAAATGGGCCGCGCAAAAAACCGAAGGGTTGCTTTTGATGTTGTTTTGAAGAGGTAGCCATTGAAACAGATCATTCCCTTAAGCAAGAAGATCTGCATGCTGGGTTCGTTTGGCGTGGGAAAAACCAGCCTGGTACGCCGATTTGTCTATAATGAATTCCAAGAAAGCTATCAGTCCACTTTGGGGGTACAAATTCATAAGAAAAGCATCATTGTTGGACAGAATCCGAGTTATCAATTCAATTTTATCTTATGGGATATCGCCCACATCGAGAAATTCGATCACATCATAAAGAATTACTTTCATGGCGCACACGGTGCGGTGGTGGTTTTTGATGTCACTCGCGCCCAAACCTTTGACCAGCTCGATCGTTTCTTGAATCCGTTTTTGGACACCAACCCAAGAAGCCAACTGATTTTTGTAGCCAATAAGATCGACTTGATCGAACCAACCGATCACATCATGGAACAGTTATTGCAGATTAGCAAGACATATCGAAGACCATTTATCCAAACCAGTGCGAAGCAAAACCGGAATGTCGAAACGGTTTTCGTTCGACTGGGAGAATTATTCATCGAAGCGGAATAGCCCGTGGCAGATCTCATTGAAACCATCTTGCGGGAACAGCACATCGGCTATGCGATTTTCGATCCCGATTTGATGCTCAAGCAATACAGCCGGAATTTTCCAGCCATCATCCAGCAGCGATCTTTGACCAGTAGGTGTTCGATCTGGGACATTTTTCCGGAGTTGTTCGGAAGCGAAGACCAGGTCGATGCGGTGCTGAAGCAGCGACAGCGGCGCTATCAGCTCAAAAAGATCAATAAGGTCACCGACCGAGGTCAGCTCCATTATTACGACTTGACGCTCCTTTCCTTGCCCAATACGCCGAATCACTTGCTGACAATTGTTTCCGATAGCACCAGTGAGGCATCGCTGGAACAATATATTCGACAGCAACGGTTTGAGATCGAGATGCTTCAGGCCAGCCTGTCCAGCTATGGAGGAAATCTATCTGGCGAGATTTTGGGCGAATCAGAACAGATCGGCCAGGTGAGAAGCTTTGTCCAAAAGATTGCTCCGATCCGTAACACCACAATTTTGTTGTGCGGAGAAAGCGGCACCGGTAAGAACCTGGTTGCCCGAGCGATTCATCGTCATTCCTTAGCGTCCAATGCGCCCTTTGTCGAGGTGAATTGTGCTTCGATCCCAGCCACGCTATTGGAATCCGAGATCTTCGGTCATGAGAAAGGGGCCTTTACCAATGCGGTCGTCAGTAAGAAAGGTTTATTAGAGGAGGCAGACGGGGGGACCTTTTTTTTGGATGAGATCGGCGAGCTCCCAGTTTCGCTGCAGGCCAAGTTTTTGTCGTTCCTAGAAAGCCATACATTTCGCCGGTTGGGAAGCACTCAGGAACGGAGGGTCAATATCCGTGTGATCGCCGCTACAAATAAGGACCTGAAACAAGCCGTCGCCAATAACGAATTCCGAATGGATCTGTTCTTTCGGATCAATGTCGTCAGCCTTACGCTTCCACCACTGCGCGAGTTGGGCAATGATATCATCATTATCGCCAATCATTTCATTCGACTTTTTGCTTTTGATTTTAAAAAGAAGGTCTCTGGGTTAACCGCTGCAGCGAAAGAGCGATTGCTCCGACATCATTGGCCAGGCAACGTTCGGGAGCTAAGGAATGTAATCGAGCGGGCGGTGATCTTCGCGGAACGCGATAAAATTGATGCCCATGAGATCATTTTGTCCGAGGAACAAAAAAGGCCTAGTGCCAGCGAAATTGTGCAGCTTCCGGACAGTGGCCTTTCGCTGGACGACATCGAAAAGCAATTACTGATCGATGCCCTGACCAAAACTGGCGGGAACCAGACCCGCGCCGCTAAATTGCTCGGCATCAGTCTGGATACTTTGCGCTATCGAATCAAGAAGTATCAAATCCCCAAGTGAACCGTTGAAAGAAAGGTTCAAGCGATGAAGATCTCCCCCCTTTCTTCTCGAGCGCTGATGCCGCTGCTCCTGCTGGCAAGTTGGGTAATATGGATACTGGCATCATGCCATCCCACCAAGGAAGACCTCCGAATCATGACATTTAACATCCGATATGGCACTGCGGATGACGGAGAAAATTCCTGGCCCTCCCGCCAATTGCGCTGCATCAAAGTGCTCCAAAAATATCACCCGCATATCCTTGGGGTACAGGAAGCGCTTCCGTTTCAAATCGAGGCGATTGCCTCTGCGTTTCCAGACTGGCTGGCTTTTGGCCTGGGCCGTTACCACGGCGTCGAATTAGCCGATCGACCGCATGAAAGCTTTTCAGGAGAGTCATGTAAGGTTTTCTATGATACGACTAAATTCCAGCTCATTAATCAGGGCACGTTTTGGCATAGCGATACGCCTGAGATCCCTGGGAGCATGACTTGGGGCAATACCCTCCCGCGCATCACCACCTGGGGAATGTTGCGAATGAAATCCAACCAACGCATGTTGCTGGTCATGAACACGCATTTCCATTGGGGGGAACCTTATGTGACGAATGCGAGCAAGCTCCTCCTGAATCGCTGGCGGGAAATTGGCTATGATCTGCCCACAATTCTGATGGGAGATTTCAATTTGGCACCAAGCGCATGGGCCCATCAACTGTTTTGCGGGCAACTCGATTCTGTGAGCGCGAGAGGCAATTTTATTGATCTTTGGAAGGCCTTGGGCAGGTCAGAACGTGGCGCAGGGACGTTCAATGGCTTCAAAGGTGATCGTTCTGGCGATGGCATTGATTGGATTCTGGCTACCCCTCACTTTGCTTTCAAAGACATTCGGATTCTTCATGATCAAGTCGAAGGCAAATATCCCAGCGATCATTTCCCAGTGATGGCGGTGGTTCAATTCAATTGATGCCACGATTATCTGCCATTTTCTTCCGGCGTGAAGTGGGATATTCGCACCAAAACAAAGAATTTGAAAGCGGCTTCCACTGGATTGACTTCCCTCAGAAATGATTTCCTGGTCTGGGGAAAATGTGGTAAGTCGCGTACGCCAAACAACCATGATGGTGACCATGAAGCACAGAAAAAATTTAATGCACGAATTATGAAACCAAATAACCAGGGAGGAAAAAGATGTCCGTCGCCAGAGTAACAGAAATTTCGGCGTCTTCGCCGAACAGTTTTGAGGATGCCATTCGGGTAGGGATCGAGCGGGCTGCCAAAACGCTCGAAAACGTCCAAGGCGCCTGGATCAAGGAGCAGAAGGTTATCGTCCAGGACAATAAAATAACCGAATACCGCGTCACGATGAAAGTAACATTCGTGCTCCGAGATTAATGACGTCGTTCGTACGGAACCAAGCTTCTCTGTATTCTCATTTCATTACACCTCCGATTATACGCCCCACTGCTGTTAGCGCAGGTTGGGGCGTATTTTTCAAGCCGTGCCTCTGGTTTCATAAAGAACATTGTGCGAATTCCCGACTCGGTAATTGTGGCACCATGCGGAATTCAATTGGTTCAAGTCGCTGCTGCGAAAGGAGGCATTCTTTCAAACCCATTATTCAAGTCAAAGCTGAATAGGCATGCTTGGGTACTGAGGCATGACATCTCCCTCTGCCAATGAAATGTTGCATCGAGAACCAGAGCATAAAAAGATCCAAAACAATTGAGTAGCGCCTCCTTTCGATTGAATTGTCTCGAGGGCGATTGCCAGTCATGCGCAATTTTGGGTTTAATTTTCGGTTTGCGAAATTTGGTTGTTCTGCCGCGGGTAAATTTTGCGCATGACCCAGAAGATAGGCAATCCCAAAGCGAAAATAATTGAGCCAAAAAGAGCCGGTTTGGTCTCCGTGAGCAATACATTGACGGAGACGCTGAGCAGAAAGATCACGAAGATCGCTGGGACAATTGGATAAAGCGGCACGCGATATTGGGATTCATCTGGCGTGTTTTTAGCACGATGGCGGAGCACAAAGATCGTCGCTGCAACGATGGCCAGGTTCAGGCTATCGAGAAACATGACGTAATTGACCAATTTCTCAAATGTGCCCAAGAGAAAGATCGAGAGCAGGATCGTGGCGCAATAGAAGATGAGGCTGAATTCTTGGGTCTGGGTTTTGGCATTGACCTGTTTGAAAATGCTGGGGAGCACGCGGTCTTCGGCCATGGCATAGTAAGCGCGTGGGGTTTGCATCATATTCACATTTAAGAATCCGAATGCCGATAGAAAAATGGCCAGAGAAACGAGAACGTAGCCAGCGTTCCCAAAGCAATGTCGAGCCACTTCGGCGGCAACCAGTTTGGCAGCGATCATCCCATCAATTCCCAGCACTCGATAGTAAGCGAAATTGGTCAATAGATAGAGTGTGATGATAATTGCGATCCCAAAAAAGATAGCCAGGGGAATATTGCGCTTGGGCTGTTGAACATCCCCGCCGAAATTGATCGTGCCCTGATAGCCACCATAGGTATAGAACACCGAGATCAGGCCAATGCCCAGCGCCCAATAGAACGGCCTATGGGCGTTCGGGGGATCAATTGCGAAGCTATTCAGTATATGGCCATTTGTTTTAAAGGAAAAAGCTGCAATAATAATGGCTGAGATCATGGCAATTTTTATTATAGTGAGCACATTTTGGGTCCTGGCCCCCATTTTGATGCCAAGGAAATTAATCGTGAACAGCACAGCGATGGCAGCAGCAGCGGTAAATTGGATGGTGGTTGGTGTCTGCAATTCCTTCGGGAAAATAATGGGGACCAGATATTCGGCGCCGATCATGGACACGGCTGCTGCACCAGCTCCGCCGATGATTAGCAAGTTGGCCCAATTCAACATAAAGGCCAATGAAGAATGGTAGCAATCAGCAACAACTTCATAATACGCGCCTGGTCGGGTGAAGCGCGAGCCGATTTCCGCGAAGGTGAGCGCGCCGCACAAACTGATCAACCCGCCGAGGATCCAGGCCAGAAAGAACAAAAGAGGCATCCTCGTAGCAGCAGCCACCATGGCCGGCGTCCGAAAAATCCCGATGCCAATCACCAGACTCACCACAATCATCGTCGTATCAAATACCGTAAGCTTGGCTTTAATGGACATAAATTTCCCTTTCGCGTTTGCTGCTGGGCCCACTTTTTGAAGACGTGAAATTTTCGCAAGGGACGATTTCGGTTGTCATCAAGATGTTCGCCAGTATTCATGTCATCACAGTTTTGTCTCCTTTTCCAATCCCCCTCCCCCTCTCTTGCAAAGAAAGGGAGCTGGGGTGAGTTCAACTAACATTCCCAACCTTCACCCCACTTTCTTTCAATCGCTTATCTCACAATTGAAAAATATTCCCGTCTCCCATAAATGAACCGTTTTTCTCCCACAACTTCAAATGTGCCAGTCAACCGAATATCTTCTGATGAACTTCCGAGCATCACTTCGAACTCGCCCGGTTCGACCACCAGTTTCAGATCAGAGTCATAATATGCCAATAGATCAGTAGACAGTTCAAATTGCACTTTCTGTTTCTGGCCTGGTTCTAATTCGATTCGCTTGAAGCCCTTCAGCTCTTTCACTGGCCGAGTGACCGAAGCAACAAGATCATGAATATACAGTTGCACCACCTCATCTCCTTTGACTGGGCCAGTGTTCTGCACCTCCAATGAGATCATCACTTTCCCGGCGCTGGGAACCTCTTTGGGGCTTATTTTGAGCTGGCTATACTTAAATTTGGTGTAGCTCAAACCATGGCCGAACGGAAACAGGGGCTGGGAGCTGGCATCCACATAATCGATCCAGAGATGGGAACGACGCGCAGATGGCTTATGACGGGAGTAGATGGGGATTTGGCCCAATTTCGCTGGAAAAGTCATCGGTAGCTTGCCACCAGGATTAAAATCGCCGAACAAGACATCGGCGATAGCATTGCCACCTTCCTCTCCAGGAAGCCAAGCTTCAATGATCGCTGGAATATGCTGAGCCTCCCATTCCAATGTATATGGCCTTCCGTTAACCAGCACCAGGACCACTGGGGTTCCCGTCGCGTGGATCGCCTTGACCAGCTCGCGTTGTACCCCTGGCAAGTTTAACTCCGCGCGATCCCGTTCTTCCCCAGACGTGCAGCCTGGAACAAAACCCGATTTTCCACCAACGACGACAATAGCCACCTCCGCTTCTCGGGCGGCCGCTATGGCCGAATCAAAGCCCTCCGTTGAATCGCCCATCACAGAACAGCCGCTCGCAAATAATAGCTCAGTCGCCTCCGTCAATTTCGCTTTTATCCCCTCCAATATGGTAACCACCTGGACTGTGGGATTGGGAATGGCATCCAGATCGAATTTTTTCCCTTTTTCCGATGCTTTCATCATCTCGCGCAGTTCAACAATGGTGGGAAAACTATAGTCTCCCAGGAGATTGCGCCAGCTATCCGCGTTAGGACCGATCACGGCCAGCTTGTTCAGATTCTTTTTCAAGGGCAGAAGGTCACCCTTGTTTTTGAGCAGCACGATGGATTTTCGGGCTAACTCCAGAGCGAATTTTCGATGCATTGGTTGTTCCAATGGCCCGTTATTGATTCGTTCAATATACGGATTCTCAAAAATGCCAAGAGCAAACTTCAGGCGCAAAATTCTGGCTACCGCTCTATCGACAAGTGTTTCAGGGATCAATCCTTTTTCCACCGCTGTTTTAAGGCCTTTATTATAGCAATCCACTTCTGGCAGTTCGATATCGATTCCGGCCTCCAATGCCAGGCGCGCCGCCTCGAGCTTGTCTTTGGCCACATGGTGATATTCGCATAGCATATTAATGGCCTCGTAGTCCGATACCACGATGCCGTCGAAGCCCCATTGATGGCGCAGAATATCGGTCAGTAGCCATCGATTGGCGCCGCAAGGGATGCCATCAAGCTCGTGATAGGCGTTCATGATGGCTAGAACATTGGCCTCACGAACTGCAACCTCAAACGGGAATAGATAGACATCGAGCAATTCTCGCGTTGGGATCAGCGCTGGTGCCCAATTGAGTCCCCCTTGCGAGGCGCTATATCCGGCAAAGTGCTTTGCCGTTGCCGCAATTCCACTGGGTAGATCGTCGCCCTGCAAGCCATTAATGTAAGCTGCTCCCATGGCTGCCACCAGGTACGGATCCTCACCATACGTCTCTTCAGTGCGGCCCCAGCGAGGATCGCGCGCCACATCCAGCACCGGCGCCAACCCTTGATGGGCATTGATTGCCTTGAGCTGGGTGCGAATCGTTTTGGTCATCGTTTCGATCAGCTCTGGCTCCCAGGTGCTGGCCAGGCCAATGGCCTGCGGAAAAATGGTGGCGCCTTTGGCCTGCCATCCAGTAAGGCACTCCTCATGCAATATCGCGGGAATGCCCAGGCGTGTCTCCTCAATCAAAAACCGCTGCACCTGATTCACGAACTCAGCAACCTGGGCATACTCCAGATCCGTACCCCCAGCCGGTCGCGTGATCTGACCAATACCGTGCTTCAACAATTTCCGCGCCTTTTCGGCGACGAACGTCCGACGATCCTTCATCAAGGAATAGCCCCAAACCGATTGCAGTTGCGCGATTTTTTCGTCCAACGTCATGCGGGACAGCAAGTCATATGTTCGTTTGTCGAGAGGTTGTGATGGATCCCGGTAAATTTCCATAGCCATTCTCCGAATGAATTTTGGATTGAAATTTAAAAAGCCCTCTTTTGATCTTACTTGTCTTTGTTCTTTGATCGCAAATTTCACGAATGTTGTCCAGTTGCACCAAAGCGATTCCGTGATGAACTCGCGAAATTAGCTGCATTGGCGTCATTCGCGGTCAAAAGGCATTTCGGTTCACAGTGACTTAGATTATGCTCGGCAGATCACTTCAAAAAATTCCTCAAATTTTCTCCCAGCACCTTCACCATTTCTTTATAGGTCTCGTTTCGGCCATGGCGCTGCATTCGGGTTTCATACAAGCCCTGAACCAGGCGCATTTGCCAATCAATGCCCGAAGGTTCATCGCTGCCATTAATCGGCAGAATCGAGAAATGCAGTTTTTGAATGCCCACCGCGTCCATCCATTCCGAGAGCTGATCGGGTGAGCAATTGGGATGGCACTGGATCCAGAACAAAGCGTTTTGCTGCTGCGCCAGTGCTTTCAGTTCATCCATGGTCGCAGCGGTCATCGGCGCAGTTTTCTGGATGATCACTTTGCCGCTGAAATTTCGGAACAAGTTCGACAGCAACTCCCGATGCTCGATCTGCCAGACCAGGACGATATGTTCGTCCTGACAGATTTTTATCACATCCTGCCCAAAGTCGCTCAGCTTGTTGCCTTCGAATATGGGGTCCGATTTTTCATTCAGGCACAAAAAAGATAACCCCAGCTTTGATAAATTCCGGAGTGCTCCCAGGTCGCGTAGAAAGAGCTGGCTGCCGATTGCCCCAGTGGCAACGGCCATTTTGCCTTCACTTTTCGCCTGGCTCAGCGAATTGCCGTTTTGATATCGAAGGGCCAGCCGATTATTGCTTTTGATCCACTGGTTCATTTCATCGATGCTGCGATAATGGTTCTCCGGTTGGGAAAAAAGACGGCCTGTGAGCGGCAACACCACGGCGCTGATCCCGCGATCAATTTGCTGCTGCAGCCATTGCTTCAATTCCGATTCGTCCTTGAATTCCTGGTTGCGCGCTAGCGCAAAATCCATCTGATCGCCAAACATGAGAAACGTGCGCCCCTGCCGGTTCCCATCAAACAGCAGACTGGTGGGATGATTGGCAAATTTCGTCAGCAGCTCGCTGGCGCGATCGCCGACGAATTGCAGCGATTGGCGATTAATCTGGCTGGGGCCATCTTCGATCTGATGATAGAAGGGATGATCTCCGGTCGAATAAAACGTGAAATCCGGGATGCCCTGTTCGATGAAGTGGGCGTGGTCGGAGCCCCACATGCCACCAGATCGGCCGACAGAGAGCTTTTTCAGCGCCGAATCGGATAGCGAAGCCATCACTTCATTGATCATCTGCGGAAAATAGTTTCTGCCGCCGAAGCCAGCGCCACCATTGCCCTGGCCCACCATGTCGAAATTGATCATCAGGCAGATCTTCTCCGCTGGAACGGTGGGGTTGGCAGCGAAAAATTTTGAGCCGCGCAATCCCTGTTCCTCGCCACCGAAAGCGATGAACACCAGCGACCGTTTCAGTTCCGATCGTCGGCTGGCAAAGATGCGGGCCAGTTCCATCACCGTGGCGGTGCCTGAGGCATTATCGTCTGCGCCGAAATAGCCGAATCCTGAGGCCGCCATCCCATTATGATCCATGTGCGCGCCGATAACAATGAATTCGTCTTTAAATGTCGGATCAGTGCCGGGCAGAATACCGATGACATTCTCGCCGATCCCCGGCTCGATTTTGTCGACCTGGGTTTCGACCGTCATGATCTTCCCAGTGGCGAAGGAGCAGGGCTTTTTTGCCAGATCGCGGATCACATGATCGAGTTGGCGATACGTGCCGCGAAAAATATCGAGCGCCACCTTCTTCGAGATGCTGATTGATGGCATGCGAGGATTATAGCCCTCTTCGTGAATGGTGCCGCCGCGGATCGCCCAATCCCGCTCCAACATGAGCAGGGCAGCAGCACCATGTCGGGTGGCTTGCTGCATTTTATAATCCCGTTCGTTTTCCGCAGACCAGTCCTGACCGTCGCTTGGGGTACCGCGGTAGATCAGGATGATTTTGCCAGCCACATCGATGCCGGCGTAATCGTCCCGACCCTTCTGTGGCTCAGAAATGCCGAATCCAACGAACACGACCTCGCTGGTCACTTTGCCCGAGCCAGAGTTGAAATAGAGATGAAAGTCGTTTTCATCCTGATAGGTGATGGGGGCGAAGGGGCCGGTCTTCAATTTGAGCTGGGCTGGCTTGCGCTGCTGGGTGACGATCATCGGATAGTGCTGGATGAACGTGCCGTTGTCACCCCCAGGCTGCAATCCCCAGCTTTGAAATTGCGAAGCGATCCACTCTGCCGCCTTTCGAGCGCCGGGGAGGCCGGTTTTGCGAGCGTCGAATTGGGGCTGGCAAAGCGTCCGAATATAACTGAAAGCTTTTTCGCCATCGAATTTGTCCTGAGCGGAGGCAGAAGTCAGGAGTATAAAAGAGAGAAGTAAAACGCGAATCGTTTTTCGTGCTAACATCATCCTGTCCTATTTTTTAAGTTATTATCCAACCATCAAGCTTTTCCATTTTACCTGTGCATTTTAATCCGAAAGATCTTCGATTGGCCTGGCCGATTCTGCGACTTGAACGATAGCGTCGAGCACATTTTTAATTTCAGGATCGAGTTTTTCGGGATCGACAAAATAAGCCAGCTCATAAAAGTTTTTCTTCTCCATAATGTTTGGGAGATTCAGTTTTTTAAAATAATTTTTAAAAAGCGGCGTCAGAAAATCGTCGCTGACTTTCGTGTCTTTATCCCAGGGCGATCCTTTGTCCAATTTTTCCAATGCGTCTTGGGTTTCCTGAATGGCGTTGCGCATCGCTTCAATTCGCTCCTTTGCTTCAGCCTCGCTAAAGAGAGGGCCGGTGGCAGTGGTTTCGGCACCGTGCCGCGCATACGCCTCCAATACTTCTGGTGAACAGAAATAATTTTCGATCTCGCGGCGACTCCAGGTGTAGCCTTCTGCGCCAAGATCGGATGGCAGCGAGACGTCGAGTCGATCGAAGATTGCGATGCCTTTGAGATGCGGTACGGCCTCTCGCAAGCCATGAAAATGCTTTCGCACCTCTGCCGGTTGATTCCCCACATAATGCACAAAGGGCCGCTGCAACGCCGCAATGGCCTGTTCATGCTTCAGCTTCTCGGCGAAGGCTCGTAAAATAGCCAGGTCAGTAGATCCTTCTAAATAAAGAACCCAGCCGGTCTGCTCTGCCTGGTAATATTGTTCAAACCCAATCTCGCGGAGCGATTTTAATACCTGAGTTCCTGTACCTCTGAGCGTATGCGGTTTGCCGACAAAAGCAATGACCAGGTCTTTATCAGCCGCTTCATTCAACAACACTTCGGAGTGGCTGGCCGCAATCACCTGATTATTGTTTTCCCGGGCAACCTCAATCAATATTTGATAGATTTGTCGCTGTCTGAGAATTTCCAAATGAGCATCTGGCTCATCAAGTAGCAGGACGGCTCCTGGGTTAGCATACATATAGGCGAGAAGAAGCAGCGTTTGCTGCAGACCTCGGCCGCTCGAGGATAAATCCAAAGGGACGCCTTTTTCAGAATATTTCATTTCTATCTCGCCGCGAATGGAAATATATTCTGGCTCATGCAATTCAGCGCCGAACAGCCATTTGATTTGATTTTTCAGCTTCTCCCATGCCTCTTTGTTCTCCAGAGCAATTTTATAACAGAGATTGCGAAGCACTTCGGCCGTGCGACCTTCGCCCACGCGGACATTGATAGCGCCCTCATCGAGCCGAACCTCATTGGCTGCCAGGCCAGACATGGGAGGGAGAAAGGCAATGCGAACTTCGGCAGCTTGCTCTGGTACTGGAAGCCTTTCAGATTCATAGGCCTCAGAAATACGAAGAGGTCGGCAATATACTGATTCTTCATTGGCATAGTCGAACTCAAGACCGCACCGCCACGACTGGTTGTTGGTAATGCCCTCAACGATAATATCGATCCGAATATTACGGGTCTGTGGCTTACCATTGATCCGCTGGACATCGCGAGTGTGCAGATTGCGCCAGAGAAGGTTGGCACTCGGAACTGGCACAGAAACCAGGTCGCGACGATTTATGGCAACAGCCCGCCTTTTGTCAGGCCGCTTTTGATTGCCTCGCTTTTCGAGCCATTTATTCATTCCAATTCCCCAAAGAGCCAGGCATTGAAGCGCTGAAGTCTTGCCCGAATTGTTTGGTCCAATAAAGATGACCGGGTTGGCAAGCTCAATTTCAACCTGGTCGAACCGTTTAAAGTTGCGGATGATCAGTTTGGTGAGCATGGAATTATTCCTTCATTGGATAATGCCGTTTGAAATACGAACGACAAAATGAGTTACAGCTTATTCTAATTTCGACAAATGCCCAAGCGAAATTTATTTGAAAACATCGCTCAATGGTTTATTTAGACAATCATCACCCCAACTGAAACTGATAGTATCCACTGCCGATTTCAAAAACAAGAAAATCGCCTTTTCGTCCAACAAATTGAACAGCCGAAAGGCGGGTTTTTGATTCGCCTTTTTCCCAAAGAATTTGACCACTTTCTATCACCCGGGAGGCTTGCCATGACAGCGGTAAATAAATCTCCGCCGTTGCTCCAACTGGAATCCCGCAGATCATTTCGAAGCTTTGCTCTAATTTTTGCCAGGAGACCGACAAATCGCCCCGAACCGTCGTCACTCTTGCAGTCGCATATTTCAAATCATTAAACAGCCCGGGCTTGATCCGAATTTTCTTCCAGCCCGGCGCCAGACAACTGATTCCCGCGATGGCGCGATAGAACCAGGCGTCCACGCTGCCCAACATGATGTGATTATGCGAATTCATGCCGCCGCTGGTGATCTTCTCCCATCGCTCCCAGAGCGTGGTGGCCCCCTCGGAAATCATATAGCCCCAGCCGGGATAAGATCGCTGCGTTGCGATTCGGTGAGCTATATCGGCGTAGCCATTATCGGTGAGCACATCCAAAAGATAGCGAGTCCCGATAATTCCAGTGTCCAGATGATAATCGTGATCGTTGATGATGCTGTGCAGCAGCTTATTCAGCACCGCATCTTTTTTGTCAGGTGGGACCATATCCAGATACAAGGGCAGCACATTGGAGGTTTGGTCCACGCTGCGGGCGACCGGGCTCATCCAATAGCCCGCGTATTGGTCGCGCTCGAAATAAGCGTTATTAAACGCGGTTTTGATCTGCTCCGCCAGATTCCGATAGTGTTCGGCATCGCTGGTCTGGCCAATGACCTCGGCCATTTGGGCCAATAATTTGGTGTCGTAGTAATAAAACCAAGTGGAGGTCAATTCCAATTTGGTCCGTTTCGGCTCGATGCTGCCCGGCGGACACCAGTCGCCATATTTTCCCAGCTTTTTGATCAGATGTCCCTCTGCCTGGCCGCGCAAGAATTCGACATATTTTTTCATGTAAGGATAGTGCTGTTCCAGCACTCGGGCGTCGCCGTAGTACCAGTAAAGATACCAGGCGATGATGAGATATGCCGAGCCCCAGGCTGGATCGGCTGGATGGGTGCCATCTGGTCCCAGATAATTTGGCGCGATGTCGGGTAGGCTGCCGTTTTCCTTTTGAGAATATCGAATATCATCCAAAAATTTAGCATAAACGTTGGCCATATCGAAGTTGAAAATGGCTTGCTCCGCGGCCAGATGGGCATCGCCCAGCCAGCCGTATCGCTCGTCGCGCTGGCAGCAATCGGTGGGCAAACTGTTGAGATTGGACAGTTGCCCCCAAAGAATATTTTGATGAATTTGATTGATCAGCTCATTCGAGCAGGCGAACTGGCCGCTCCTTTCCACGTCGGTATGGACGAAACAGCCCTCGATTTGCTCTGGCGTGGGGACGCCGGGAAAACCACTAATTTCCACATAGCGAAAGCCGTGATAAGTGAATCTGGGTTCGAAAATCTCGGTGCCATTGCCGCTCAAAATGAACACATCGGTCGCTTCAGCCTTTTGATTGGGGGCGGTGTTCAAGCGACCGTCGTCGTGGAGCAATTCGGCATAGCGCAATCGGATCTCAGTTCCGGCTGGGCCCTGAACCGATATCCTCACCCAGCCAGTGAAATTCTGGCCAAAATCGGCGATATAAAGTCCTGGCTGGGGACTGCTGATGTTTTTCGGTCGAAGCGTCTGGGTCTTACGAATAGGGGGCATAAGTTGCGCAGCCAGTTTCGTTCCAGGCACCTCAATCGCATTTTGCCAGCCGTGCTCTTCGAAATTGGGCTGGTCCCAGCCGGGCTGCTCCAGTCGGGCGTCGTACTTCTCCCCATAATAGATGCCGTTTTCCATCACCGGCCCATGAGCCACCTTCCAGGAGGCATCGCTAAAAATCCATTGCTGTTCCCCGGATTGATATTCGATGTGAATTTGAAGGATCAGCCTGGGATAATCGTAGCCATAGAGCCGGATATGCCGGCCGTTGCCCAGGATTACGGCGACGGCATTTTCGGATTGCAGGTAGGGGGTAATATCATAGCTGGAATAGAGCGCGGCTGTTCGATAATCGGTCTGGCCGGGATCGAGCTGGTGGTCGCCAACCTTGCTGCCATTGAGCCGAAATTCGTAATAGCCCAGGCCGCAAACATAGGCCCGTGCCGATTTAATTGGTCCGGAAATTTTAAATTCTTTGCGCAGATAGATGGCCTTAACCTGATAGTACTCGCCCATATTGTGGCCCAGGATAGTGATGGCATTGGAGCGAAACTGTTCTGGATTGGCCATGCTGATCCATTTCGCCTGCCAATCGCGCTCGTTGAGCGCCCCGGTCTCGAACCAGGCGATATCGCTAAACGGGCTGGCCTGATCGTTGTTGTCCCACCAGCGCACACGCCAGAAGTAACGAGTGAATGAGTTCAGCGGAGAGCCAGCATAAGCGATCTGATAATTCCGATCGCTTATGACTTTGCCGCTATCCCACAGAATTGCGCTGCCCTCAGCTAAATCATCGGCATTGCTTGCAAGCTGTATTTGATAAGCGGTTTGAGCCTGGTGACGCTGGTCGTGATGAAGCTGCCAGGAAAAGTGCGGGATTTGAGTATCAATTCCGAGAGGATTGATGATATTTTCACAGCGCAATTGGTCGGCTGTTAGTCTCGACATCTGGTTCCTCCTCACTATCGAATGCTAAGGTTCCTATTAGAGCGATACAACAGGCTCATCCAAAAGCCCTCAGAAAAAATCAACGAGATCAACCGTTCAGCTTGAGCCCCCGAATTTATTTTTGGCCGCGGCAATCGGGTGCTTTTTGGCTATCAAAGGAAAGCTGCGGGAGGATTTGCTCCAGCAATGATCGCTCACTCGACAGCATCGTAGATAAGCTTGGAAATCTGCGCAATGACTTTTTCAGCCTTGGTATGGCTGACAATGCCCTGGGTCAAAACGATCAGCACATAGGGATGATCGCCTTTATAGACGATAGCCGCATCATGATCTATTCCAGTGATCGAACCAGTCTTATGGGCCACTTTGGTGCCAGGGGGCAAAAGGGCTGGAATTTTACGATTCAGCTTTTGATCCAGCAGAATGGATATCATCTCATCACAGGCAGCCTCAGAAACTATTTGCTTTTTGGCAATGGCTCGCATGATCAGCAGCATATCGTACGCATCAGTGATATTGTTCAGCCCTCGTTCAAATGCCTTGGGGTCTTCTACCCCGCGCAAGACCTGGATCCGATTCGCACCGATCGATCGCATCGTTGCTGTTACATTTTCTGCACCTACCAGTTCAATGAGCAGATTGGTGGCCAGATTGCTGCTTCGTGTGATCATCTGAACCACCAAATCGCGGATCGGCAATTTTCGACCGATGTGGCGATATACCGAGCTGTCGCTATCGCTGATGCGGCTAAGTTTAAATCGGCTCCCATCCACAATGCTGGTAAATTCGTTTTTAACTAACAATGAATCGGAAAGACGAAACTTCCCCTCTTTTGCCTGCTTGAACACCTCGATCATGACCGGCGTTTTCATGGTGCTGGCCGCATGCATCGCAATTTCTGCATTGATCAATAACTGTTCACCAGTTACCAGATCTTCAAAAGCCACTGCGACCATGCCTCCAGAAGCAGATGCAAGATGGCGAATTTTCTGGTCAACTGCCTGCCATTTCTCTCGCTGGGTTCCGTTGACATGCATCAGCAGCATAAAAACCAGAATCGAAGCAATAGGCAATGGAATACACGTCATGTTTTGATCCCTGGAAATTAGGTTCTCTCAGGTTCGCGATTCAACAAATGGTTATGACCTTTCCTGTTAAACAGCCATCCTTCGGATGACGAAAGCAATTCATGAATGGCAGCTTCAGCGGATATATAGATATTCGATTTCAAGGATGAAATTGCAAGGTACCACGGAACGTTCCAGCGTTCCGTCTATTTAAAAATTCGAAGAGTCACATTATCCCTGTTCCCTGCCATTCTCGACTTTATCTGTCTCATTTTAATCATTATTCTGCAGAAAATCAAGCGTATTTTTGACCAAAATAAGGCGAGTCTCTAGTAAATCGTGCAAGAAGCAGGCACTGAGAATCAGATCGTTTTGGTGCAGATTTGTATCTGGATCATTTGATGCGGGTTCAAGGACCCCACCATTGGATAAAATTATTGGTCGATCACAAAAAAATACTTGCTTTTTAATTTCGAAATAATTAATTTTGGCCTCGTTCAGATGAAGCCGCAAAGTCTAATGCAAATATAAGTTCCCCCTTTATGCCAAATGAAGGTTTGATATATCAAGTTCTTTTAATGCTGATCTGATGACGAGTATGATGGCATTCAAAATTTGCCTGGTGATGGACACAACGCTGGGTGGGTAAAAAAGTTGAGTTGGGCAAGGATATCCTGAGATATCTGAAGCGAAGTGATGATGGTTATCCCAATACTCGCACAGAAAATTAGAGAAAAATGAAAGGATTTGGTATCGTATCCTCCCCTGATTGTCATTCAAAAATACGTTCAATGATCGATTCAGTCGATTCGTCAATATCATGGTTGTGTAAAGTGATTTCGCTTGTGCGTTTCATATTTGAATAAGAAATTTTGATAGAGTATAAATCGGCTAAACGATGCCGTGTCTTTTTGTTTATTGAAAAAGCCAAACTGGATCATTTATGCTTCTTCTAAAGACACTGCTTTCAATAGGTGCAATGTTCGCCACGATTGCAGGGTAGGGCAATAAGGTGTTTTTCATGGCATAGCAACGGTTTTTAAAAGAGGCACATCGGCAATTTTCTGGTGAAACGCGGCAAGTTAGCCATTCTAAGCGAGGTTGGTATTGGGCAGGAGACCAAAATTTCTTCATATTTTGCTTCAACCATGATAGGAGTGTTTCATGACCAGCATTGCTCAACGCTATGAGCCGAGGGACCATGACCTGGCTCGGACGATTCAGGGATATGAGGGCTACGAGAGCGCCGATCAATCGGTTCACACCGAACAGCGACTAAAAAGTTACCTGGCAGATCAGTTGCGACAAGTCGAAATCAATTTATCTCAATTCGAGCACCGGTGCTATCAACAACGCAAATTGTCCAACTTGAACTCCTTCAACCGGATCTCTCTCAGTTTGAAAATGCTCATTCAAAGCCTGCAAGAGGCGGCATCGAATCACCAGGCGATTTCTGCACCAGCTTTACACCCTTCTCGGGCAATGCAATTAGAACAACAAGACCAGCATCTGGTCGAGCAAGTCACGATTTTGAGCGATGAAGTCGAGAGTTTAGATGAACTCGATGGGGAATTTGAGATCGATGAAATGCTAAATCACCTCTATGATCTGCTGGATGGCATCAATCAAACGCTATCCGAGCGAGAGTTTTTAATGATGAACGATTGAACCTGTTTCAGACAAGGTGGATTCGAAATTTTTGGCGAATGGAACGCACCCGTGGACCATTCGCCTTTTTTATGATAGCGAACGCCCTGGCAGGTACATTTTGTAAATGAGTATCCTGCTTTAGGATCCATGTAGCTATTTGGCGAGCTCAGAATATGTCCTTCTGCGACTTTATGGGAGGCAATGAGAGACCAGGTTGCCACGACTGCAATCGAACTGAATATCCTCGTTTTGGGTTAAATGCTACGAGTCTTCTTTTTTGTATAAGACAGTCATGCCTGTCACCCGAGTTCATTTGTGCCTCAGGAACATCTTGCATTGCGCATCGTTATAGTACGTGACAAAAATATGATGATTTGAGCAAACGAAGGAAATGTGGATATCATGTCAGAGCGGCGAGCAATTTTTATTAAGGGTGCTCGGGAACACAATCTAAAGAACATTGATCTGGAGATCCCCCGAGATAAGCTGGTCGTGATTACCGGGTTATCGGGCTCGGGAAAATCGTCTTTGGCGTTTGATACGTTATATGCCGAGGGACAGCGGCGTTATGTCGAATCACTTTCCGCTTATGCGCGCCAATTTCTCGGTCTGATGGAGAAACCCGATGTCGATTACATTGAAGGGTTATCGCCAGCCATTTCCATTGAGCAGCGTTCCGCCGGCCGAAATCCGCGGTCTACCGTGGGGACGGTGACAGAGATTTATGATTATTTGCGCCTGTTATTTGCCAGGATTGGCAAGCCCTATTGCTACAATTGCGGCAAACCGATTCAACGCCAAACTGTGCAGCAGATCGTCGATCAGGTGATGTCGTTGCCAATTGGGACCAAAATACAAGTTTTGGCGCCCGTGGTGCGGGGACGAAAAGGAGAATATCGGGAGATTTTCGAGGAGGCGCGCGCCGATGGATATGTTCGGGTGCGCGTCGATGGTCAGGTGTATGAGCTGGAAAATGAAATTAAATTGGACAAATACAAAAAGCACAATATCGAGATCGTGGTCGATCGCCTGATCATCGATCCAAAGATCGGTGGCCGGTTGACAGAATCTGTGGAAACGGCGCTCCATTTGGCCAGCGGCATGGTGGTGGTTCAGATCATTGACGGGGAAGAGCTGTTTTTTAGCGAGCATTTTGCTTGTATTGATTGCGGCATTTCTTATGAGGAACTGGCGCCGCGCATGTTCTCTTTCAACAGCCCTTATGGTGCTTGTCCCACATGCAATGGGTTGGGAAACATCATGGAGGTCGATCCGGATCTGGTGGTGCCAGATAAAAACCTGTCGCTCAACCAGGGTGCCCTAAAGCCGTGGGGCGAGGCGCGCGAAGGCTGGTATTTTGCCCAGCTCAAATCGGTGGCGCAAAAATACGGTTTTAGCATGGACGTGCCGTTCAAAATGCTAAAACCAGAGCATCAGCGGATCATTTATTATGGTTCTGGTGGAGAAAAAATTCGGATGGTCTATGAGCGAGAGGACCATGAAACCCATGCTGAGTTCAACACACAGTTCGAAGGTATCATCAACAATTTGGAGCGCCGCTACCGGCAGACGAGCTCTCAATATATTCGAACCTGGATCGAGAGCTTCATGAATATGAAGCCCTGTCCAACCTGTCAGGGATCGCGGCTGCGCAAAGAGACGCTCTCGGTCCGAATCGAAGATAAAAACATTTACCAAGTCACCCAGCTTTCGATTAAGCAGGCGATCGATTTTTTTTCCCGATTGAAATTAACCGAGCGGGAGCAAACCATTTCGCAGCAAATTTTAAAGGAGATCCATGCACGATTGAGATTTTTGATCAATGTGGGCTTGGATTATCTCACGCTGGATCGTTCTGCTGGCAGCCTGTCGGGGGGAGAAGCGCAGCGGATACGTTTGGCCACCCAGATTGGCTCGCAATTGATGGGCGTGCTATATATTTTGGACGAGCCATCGATTGGTTTGCATCAGCGGGACAATCGGAAGCTCATCGATACGCTGCTGGAACTGCGCAATTTGGGCAATACGGTTATCGTGGTCGAACATGATCGCGAGACAATCGAAAAGGCGGATTTTGTGGTGGACCTGGGGCCTGGTGCCGGTGAGAATGGCGGATATGTGGTTGCCACTGGAACCCCAGAGCAAATTGCGCAAACGGAAGGCTCAATCACTGGGCAATATCTGTCCTGCAAACGATATATTCCCATTCCAAAACAACGGAAGAATGGCAACGGGCAGTATCTTGAATTGATCGGCGCCAGAGGTAACAACCTAAAATCCATCAATGTGAAGATTCCATTGGGCTTATTCATCTGTGTCACTGGGGTGTCTGGTTCGGGCAAGAGCACGTTGATCAATGAAACATTGTATCCGATCCTGGTGCGAGAACTTTATCAAGGCAAGAAGACCCCATTGCCCTATGAGGCCATCTTTGGGCTTGAATATATCGATAAGGTCATCGACATTGATCAATCGCCCATTGGTCGGACGCCGCGGTCCAATCCAGCGACCTATACTGGGCTGTTTACGCCGATCCGCGATCTATTTGCCCAGTTGCCAGAAGCGAAGATCCGGGGCTATCAACCTGGCCGATTCAGTTTCAATGTGAAGGGTGGCCGCTGTGAGGCGTGTCAGGGAGATGGCATCATCAAAATCGAGATGCACTTTTTGCCAGATATTTACGTGACCTGTGAGGTATGTAAGGGCAAAAGGTATAATCGCGAGACCTTGGAGATCAAATATCGCGGAAAATCCATCGCCGATGTCTTGGATATGACGGTCTCCCAAGCGCTGGAATTTTTCGATAAGATCCCAGCCATCCAGCGGAAGCTAAAAACGCTGGAGGATGTCGGTCTGGGTTACATCAAGCTGGGGCAGCAGGCTACCACCCTCTCTGGCGGCGAAGCACAGCGCGTGAAACTGGCCACGGAATTGTCGCGCATGAGCACTGGTAGAACCATCTATATTCTTGACGAACCGACCACTGGATTGCACTTTGAGGATATTAATATGCTGCTCAAGGTGCTAAATCGTCTGGTGGAACGTGGCAATACGGTCATTGTCATTGAGCACAATTTGGACGTGATCAAAACCGCCGATTACATTATTGATCTTGGGCCAGAGGGAGGGGATGATGGTGGACGGGTCATTGCGACAGGAACGCCAGAGCAAGTGGCGCAAAATCCTCAGTCGTATACCGGACAATTCTTGCGACAGATATTGAGCATTACTGAATGCTAATTGTTTTGAAAATTGTAACATCGCTATAAAAATATTCACTTGACTTTTTTAAAAAAATTTAGTATACTTGTAGCAGTATTGCGGAATGCGGTTTAATGGCGCGTCTATCCCGTTATCCGATATGGAGGGAGGGTAAATGTGCGGCTGTTGCCTCAGCAAGGGGTGAGGCCGGTGTGGATAAAGTTCAGAGCGAACCACTCGGTGAGTCTCATGTTATATGAACCCATGACCATATCGAGGAACGCCGCTAGTGAAACAAATTTTGTCTTCTGAGCAACTTGTTATTCCTGCTCACATTTCTTATCTGCCAGTGTTGCGCAATTTCATCTCTCGCATTGCCGCCCGCTACCGCTTTTCGAAAAGTGACATCAATGCACTGGTTATTTCTGTCGATGAAGCTTGTACCAATATCATCAAGCACGGCTATCGCGACCTCCCTGCCGGGTCCATTATGGTCAACGTCAAGGTGAAAAATGATCGGCTGGTTGTCGAATTGATCGATTATGGGATCAGCTTTGATCCGAATCAAGTCAGCGATCCGAATCTAGCCCAGTACATTCAAAATGGCAAGAAAGGCGGCTTGGGTATTTTCATCATGAAAAAGTTCCTGGATGAGATCCAGTACGTCACCTGCGGCACCGCAAATATCCTGAGACTGGTGAAATTCAGGAAGGACAGCCTCATCGCCCAGTGGTTGCTGCCAATTCGATTGTTGTACCATCGAGTCAAGGAACTGCTTCTCCCCGCTAAAAACGGAATGCTTGTCAGGCGTGGTTGATGGATGGGATTTCTCGGAGTTGGGATATATCCCATCCAACGGGTCGCACTTGATTTCACTTATTCGTTTCCTAATCGGAAAGTCCGCTCCATCAGATTTGATTTGATTTCCCCTGCTGGGAGATGGCGCCGTCGGCTCCCCTCTGCCCATGAATACGGTTTATCACCAAGATATGTTGGCGGTAATCCGATGAAAGGTTAACCCTCCGAGCTGTCGGCTTTCATTTCAGCGGACCTTGGAAGAGCGATTCAGGTTGTCTTTTAGCTTGATGCCTCATCGCGGCGAACCATGGTAAGCCAAGAGGGTGCCACCAAGTCAATGGTATTAGGTGCTTCAAAATGTTGCGCCCCATCAATCCTCTGCTTTCTAAGCAAATAATCTTTCATCATTTCCTGCTCATCCCACTCAATGGACCTTCCGTAATTTTATTTCTGCAATTTGATAGAGTTGTCGGTAACAAACTAACGTAGCAAATGCACATCGAGCCATGAAGAACTGAGATAAAAATTTTTTGCGAATGCAATTGACATTCAAATCAATGTTGTCAACTCGCATATAAATCTTCGAAGGTGTGCAATATAAATTTTTCGATGTGAAGCCATTTGTTCCACTGGCATGAATTCCGGCAATGGAGGGTGTTAACCAATTTGTATTGGATCGCTTCGAATGCAGCAATCTTATTAAAAGATTCTTGTGAAGTCAAATCAAAATAGAGATGCCTACCTTCGCAGGAATGATATTTCAGGATGTAGCTGGAAATTTCCAGCGGATTGGTAGCTGAACGAGAACGCCCCTATTTCGATCATGGTGTCATTGGGAACGGAGTGAAACAATCTCTTAGCTTTCTGTGACTCAGCGGAATTGCTTCGGCACAAAACGCCTCCCACTGACAATTATTCATCAAATGTTGTTATTTTCAGCCTTTTGAGAGCAGACTCAAAATTCATGTTAACTGGTCCAGTTTCAGAGACGAAATTCAACCCAAATTAATTGAAGAAAGGGCGCAAAAATGAAGCTAACAAAATTGGGTCGTGGGATTTTATTGACGATGGCTGCATGGATCGGTGTATGGGTTTCCCTGGCGTCAGCCCAAGATCCATTCATTCGCATCATATTTGAGAACGACAAAGGTGCCTCGAAGGGCGTTGCTTGGGGTGATTATGACAATGATGGATATCCAGATCTCTATGTCACCAACGGAGCTCAGGGGTATAAGCAGCTCAATTTTTTATATCGCAATAATGGGGATGGGACATTCACCAAGATTACCAGCGGTCCTCCTGTTGAAGATCAATTGATTTCTGGTGGCTGCAGTTGGGGCGATTTTGATAATGATGGAGATCTTGATCTCTACGTGGCAACGACCACGGATAATTCCAATGATCCACTGAAAGAGAATTGCCTCTACGAGAACAATGGGGATGGTACATTTACGAAAAACACCACTGCCGGCCCCCCAGTGAACGACAAAGAATATACGGCCACGGTCGGATGGGGGGATTACAACAATGATGGTTTCATCGATTTGTTCATCAAGAATGGCTGGGTCCAAAAGCAAGCGAACTCGCTCTACTCGAATAATGGGGATGGTACCTTTACCGACGTGACTGGAATTCCACTGGTGAGCAGCAGCCATGCGACGTTTATTTCGGGCTTTGCATGGGGCGATTATGATAATGATGGGGATTTGGATCTCGCGGTGGCTGGTGGCGCAGGCCCAAATAATGCAATTTGGCGAAATGACGGCAACAACACTTTCACCAAGCTATTGAATGCCAATAATGAGTCCATCATCGAAGGAAGCGACTCCTCTGGTCCAAGCTGGGCCGATTACGATAACGACGGCGATCTGGATCTGTTTATGACCAATTTCGGCGATGCAGGCCCCGAGAAAAATTTCCTCTACCGCAATGATGGCAATGACACATTTACAAAAATTACCGACGGAGATGTCGTGAATGATGTAGCCTATTCCTATGGTAGCGCCTGGGGCGATGTCGACAACGATGGTGACCTCGATTTGTTTGTGGGCAATGACAACGATGGCTCCCCGGGATGGAAAAATTTCTTTTATATCAATAATGGCGATGGTACATTCACAAAAAATACAACCAGTGTGGTGCTGGACTCTACCTTTACGTATGGTGCTTCTTTCGCTGACTATAACCGGGATGGGTTTGTGGATCTATTTACCGCTCGCGAAGGAAAAAATATTTTATTTAAAAACAATGAACCAAATAATGGGAATACTAATCACTGGATCAGCGTCAAGTGTGTGGGAACCACGTCCAATCGTGCTGGAATTGGAGCGAAGGTTCGGGTCAAAGCGACCATCAACTCTCAGGTGCGATGGCAGATGCGGGAAATTTGCGCCCAAAATGGTTATGGCGGACATGATGAACTGGTCGCCCATTTCGGCTTAGGAAATGCTACGGTGATTGATGAGCTAAAGGTGGAATGGCCCTCAGGAAATGTTCAAATCTTCACCAATGTCGCTACAAATCAATTTTTGACAATCAACGAATCCGGTTCTGCGGCCAGCCTTCGTGTGACCTCACCCAATGGCGGAGAAACCTGGCAAATCGGTGAGGTGCGAACCATCACCTGGACCTCCAGCAACACGAGCGGTGAAGTAAATATTGATTTGTCCACAAATGGAGGAGGATCATGGAGCTCGATTGCCACCAATGAGCCTGATGATGGCAGCTACTCCTGGACCGTACCGAATGAGCCATCGTCGAATTGCCTGATTCGGATTACCGATTCGGATGGAGACCCGTTTGATACCAGCGATCAACCTTTTACTATCGTTCCATTGGCATACAACTTGACGATGGAGGTCGATCCGAGCGGCAGCGGGACCACGGATCCGTCAGAGGGTGTGCACAGCTATTCACAGGGGACGGTAGTGACGGTTATCGCCAAACCGGCAACGGGCTGGGAGTTCAGCAATTGGACCGGTGATGTGGCCGATCCCAATAACGATACCACAACCGTGACGATGGACACCGATAAAGTGGTTACGGCTCACTTTGTGCAACGGACATGCGTCCTAACTATGGTAGCCAATCCTGAAGCAGGTGGTACCACAAGTCCATCTCCAGGAGATCACATCTATGCGAAGGACGCGATTGTTACAATTATTGCCACTCCTAACGCTGGATATGTTTTTGCCGATTGGACTGGCGACGTCGCCGATCCCAACAATGACACCACGACGGTTATTATGGACACCGATAAAACAGTCACTGCCAATTTTACTGCCTTGCCGGGTCCAATAGCCGACCTTCGTGCTTCGGTACAAGGAACTCATATTTTATTAGAATGGAGCGCAGTGGTCGGGGCTACGGGGTATCATGTTTATCGCGATACCACTCATGATTTTGTTCCCGATAAGGTGAATGGGAACAATCGAATTGCGGAGAATATAAATGATGAGGACCCCATGACGGATGGTATTCAATGGACCGATACTGGTAATGGGGCTCAGATCGTCGGTGATGTGAATATCAATTACTTTTATCGAGTCACCGCTATAGCGGGGGCAGAGACAGAGCCCTCCAACGTGGCTGGGGAGTTCGATTATCAATTGATCACTACGGCAATCACCGATATTAATGAATTGGCGGTAATCATGCATACTCAGGGCACCCGAAGACCAATTTTAACCGCCGAAGATTTGGCCATGGCCATTCCGTATTGCACCGATGTGTATCGCTGGGATGCTACGGGACAGGGAATCGTGGGACATGTAAAAGGCCTGCCATTCAACAACTTTAATATTGTCCCAGGTTATCCCTATATGGTCAATGTCACTCAAGATACGGTTTGGACCGTGGCTGGCAGCTATTCGGACACCAGTTTTCAATTGATTACAACCAGTACTACCGATGTCAATCATATTGCTGTGCCATTGAGCAAGAAAAATCTGACCACCGCCGAAATGCTGGGTCAGGATATTCCCAATTGCACTGATGTCTATTACTGGAATGCCACCGATCAGGGCCTGGTAGGTCATGTAGTGGGACTGCCATTTGCCAATTTCGAAGTCAAAGCTGGACATAGCTATTATGTGAACGTCACTGCCGATACGGTCTGGCCGGTACAAGGTGGAATGTTGGCTTTGAATACCGCCAAGCCAAAGGCAAAGGGCGGCAATCATTCGCTATCAAAAGGGAAGGCTGCCCAAGGTATGGGTACGCCGCATACGGTGTATGGGCAGGTGATTTTGCCAGCCGATGTGATGGTTGCGACCATGGATCTGGAGATACGTGCCAGACTAAAAGGGCGTGGGGATGAAATAATCATGTCAGATCTGGTCGGTAGCGGCTGCGATGGTCAATATTGGTGGATTGCCGCAAGTCAATTAACCCCAGCCTGGCGGGTAGGGGATAGCCTAGAGGTGATTATTCGCGATAAATCGGGCAAGTTGATGGGAACCACCATCGTCGCATTGACTCATGCGGGCTCAGATTTTGGCGGGGCCGTGATGCTGACCCCAGCCAATGTCCAGGCAGTTGCAGAGCCGCTCGCAATGCCGCGGGACATCACGCTGTATCAGAATTATCCCAACCCATTTAATCCCGAAACGCAGATCCTCTTTGATCTGCCCCAGGCCAGCCCAGTGAAAGTTCAGATCTATGATATTTCAGGCCGATGCGTTCGGACTCTGGCAAGCGGTTTCATGAACGCTGGTCGGCATCAATTGCTGTGGGATGGTCGCGATCAGGTGGGCAAACCAGTGGGTTCTGGTGTTTATTTGTGCCGAATGGAAGCTGCTCAATTCCAGCGATCGATCAAACTAATTCTGGCGAAATAAATGCCCTATGTGGACTCTACTGAATATAAAAAATGCAGGAGATTGAAAAAGTGTTCTAATTTTCGCTTTGCGATCCTAACTGGCAAATTGGAATTCAATCATCAGGATTTAATGAGCCGAGGAAATAGTCAAATAAAAAAAGATAAATGAATGAGGAGGCGATTATGAAAAAAGCTTTAACGTTCGTTGTAGCAACGGCTTTGATTTTGGTCGGCATAGTGCTGGGCGTGAGCCTTGCCGGGACACCGCACACTGCCTACGGCAAAGTGTTTAATTCAAACGGGACGGTACCAGCGAATGGGGACATCACTTTCATTTCTTATATTACTTCGCGGCCGTCTGAAATTCTAACCCAATCCTCTCCTGGCTGCGGTTATTCCGATGGCTATTGGCAGGTTCAGGTCGGCAATTTCCCCACCAACTGGCAAGCAGGCGATACTTTGCGGACCGAAGTGACCAACGTGACCAATAATGAGACTGGCGCTGTGGAAGTGGTGATGACGAATGCGGGGAGCGATGCAGCACCAGATCTATATCTTGAACCCGTTGTTCCAGTGGAGCTCGCCTCTTTTGCAGTGCTCCATCGAGATGGAAAAGTGGTTTTGGAATGGGTTACCCAAACGGAATCCAATAATTTTGGTTTTGAAGTGCAACGAAGGGGCAGCGAGCCTGAGTTTGAAGCCATTGGTTTTGTCCCAGGCCAAGGTACGACAACTCAGGTGCATCATTATAGCTTTATCGATTCCAAGGCAACCTCTGGGTGCTATTACTATCGTTTGAAACAGATAGATTATGATGGTACTTTTGAATTTTCTGAGATCAAGTCCATTGAATTAGGCGCTCCTTCAAGCTTTGTGCTGAAACAAAATCATCCAAATCCGTTCAATGCCGAGACCTTGATCCGCTATCAGATAAGCTCGGCCACCGGCATGGCGGATGTAAAATTTTACATTTATAATTCAACGGGAGAGCTGGTTCGAACGTTGGTCAATGAACGCCAGCCGGCTGGCAGTTACGATGTGATTTGGGACGGTCGCGATGATGCGGGCAACACGGTCACATCAGGAGTTTATATCGGTCGACTTATTGCCAGCTATCAAATCTCCAGCATCAAAATGATCTACATGAAGTAGCGCGGTTGAAAAAAATGCATGCGGTCTGGTAGAAGAGGCCGGCCGCACTGGGTGAGGCTGTCTGGGAGGCGTGGATCAATACTTTTCAGACAGCCAATTTTCTTTTTGGTTTCATATTGGTCGAGAATCGGCATTCTCAATTTTGCCTGGAAAGTTAAACGAAATTCTTGGGGGGAACAGATGCATTTCCGTCGTTGGCTTATCGCTTGGGTTGGATTTTTATCCCATTTCGCCGCCATGGCAATGTCGCAGCAGCTCACTCCAAGCGCTTCCTTTTTGGGGACCCATGATTATGAACGAGTGGGCTATCATATCCACTCCGCTGGGGATGTCAATGGTGATGGTTATGATGATTTTTTGATCGGGACATTTCATAATAAGACCAATGGATACAATGCTGGGGCTGCTTATCTCATCCTGGGCAGAGCAGAAGCGAATTGGGGATATGACGTTTCGCTTACGAATGCTGATGCGCGGTTTCTGGGTTCCAAGGCCTACGAGGCAGCAGGGTATTTTGTCGGAGGACAAGGCGATGTCAACGGAGACGGCCTCGGCGATATGTTGATCGGGGCTGAGGATGGTTTTGTGTATGTTGTTTTAGGTCGATCAACAGCAGATTGGGGCAACAATTTCATTCTTTATGACTATGCCGATGCGCGGTACGAAGCCGAGCAAGAGGAGGACGGGGCCGGTATGTCCGTTGCCATTATTGGCGATCTTAACGGGGATGGATATGACGATTTTATTTGCGGCGCTCCGTTCAATGATTACGACGGTGATGACACTGGCAAGGCGTATCTCATTCTGGGAAAGGCGTCTGGATGGGAACGCGGTGTTAATTTGAGTCAGGCCAATGCGTCATTTTATGGCACAGAAAACGGCGGTCTGGTTGGGTACTGTGTCGATGGGGTTGGCGACGTGAACAACGATGGCATTCCCGATTTCGCGATCGGCGCGCGAGGAGCGGGAAAGGTCTATCTATTTTTTGGTCGACGCAGCGTCAATTGGGGCAAAAACTGCGATGTTGGCACCGCCGATGTGATTTTCACCACGGAACAATTTGGCAATTACACCGGCTGGCGGGTCTCGGGCGCCGGCGATGTCAACGGCGATGGCTTCGATGATTTTTTGATCGGGGCGCCATACCATGACGAAAATGACAATGAAAACGGCAAGGTGTATTTGATTCTGGGGAGAAGCAGCGGCTGGAAAACGCATCTCTCCGAAGCAGATGCCTCCTTTTATGGCGAAGGGCTGGATGATGAAGCAGGATGGGACACCCAGGGCGCCGGGGATGTGGATGGTGATGGCTATCATGATTTCTTAATCGGCGCCTGGTACAATGATGCCAATGGCACCGATGCCGGCAAAATGTATCTGATCAAAGGCAAACCTTCCGGCTGGGAACGTAATGTGTCACTTGCCACGATCGAAGATTATTTTGTTGGCGTGCACCCAGGAGATTATGCCGGATTCTCTTGCGCCAGTGCTGGGGATGTGAACGGCGACGGGCTGCCAGATATCATCACATCTGCTACCTATTACAGCGAGGTCTATTATTGGGGAGGCATTATTTATCTTTTTGCCAGCTATAACGCCAAATTAACGGTGACCTCCCCGAATGGGGGCGAGACCTGGACCATTGGCAATAATCATAACATAACCTGGACATCCAGCCACACCAGCGGGAATGTCAAATTAGAATATTCCAATAACAACGGGAGCACCTGGAAAACGATCGTTGATTCCACTCCGGATGATGGCAATTATCTTTGGACCATCCCGAATGATCCTACTACTTCCTGTTTGGTGAGAATTACAGATACGGATGGCGACCCGTCCGATGTCAGCGATGCCACTTTTTCTTTGACTCCAGCAACTTATACATTGACTATGGCGGTTGATCCAACTGAAGGGGGGGCCACTGAACCGCCAGTCGGAGATCATAGCTATGCTTCTGGAACCGTGGTGACCATTATCGCAATCCCGGCCAGCGGCTATAACTTCAGCTATTGGTCTGGGGATGTTGCGGATCCGCATAATGATACCACGGCCGTCACCATGAATGGCAATATCTCGGTTACCGCTCACTTTGTTCTGGAAACAATAGCTCCGATCACCGATCTTCGAGCGTCGCAACAATGGACCGGAATATTATTGGAATGGAGCCCTGTTCCAGGAGCGACTGGCTATCATGTCTATCGTGGCACGTCCTATGATTTTATACCAGATAGGACGAATGGAAGCAATCGCATCGGCACGAATGTGACAGATCAAGACCCCAACACCAGCGGGATTCAGTGGTTGGATAATGGGTCTGGTGTGAAGCTCATTGGCGATGTGAATGTGAATTATTTTTATCGCGTTACTGCTATTGTCGGCAATGAATCTGATCCGTCCAATCTCGCCGGGGAATTCGATTACCAGCTTTCCACCACGGACAAGACCGACATTAATCATTTAGCGGTGATCATGCACACCCAGGGGACCAGAAATCCGATTGCGACAGCGGAGGATTTGGCGCAGGCCATCCCGTACTGCACAGATGTGTATTACTGGGATGCGGCCAGTCAAGGCTTTCTTGGGCACGTGAAAGGACTTCCGTTCAATAATTTTGCCATTGTGCCCGGTTATCCATATATTGTGAATGTGAGCAAAGATACGGTTTGGACGGTAGCAGGAAGCTATTCAGATACTTCCTTTCATTTAATCACGACGGATATTACGGATATCAACCATATCGCGGTGCCGCTCGGGAAAAGTGACTTGACGACCGCCGATCAATTGGGGCAGGATATTCCGAATTGTACGGATGTATATGTTTGGGATGTGGCGGCGCAGGCATTAATCGGACACGTGGTTGGCCTTCCATTCAATAATTTTGCTGTGAAGGGAGGTTACCCCTATTTTGTCAATGTGACAGCAGAGGGGGACTGGCCTGCCACAGCTCCCACTCATACAACGTCGGCAAGCTTGATGCTTGGTCCACCCGCTCTGCGATACAATAAACCAGCCGTGCCAGGTGGGCAAGGAATCCCTCACATGGCATACGGTCAATTGGTCTTTCCAGATAATGCCAACCTGGCGGCTCCGGATTGGCAAATAAATGTCTGGTTAAAGCGGAAGGGCAATCCAATTTCTGTCATCAATCCCCCTAACAGCGGCTGCGACGGGAAATTCTGGTGGATTTTGATCACCAATTTTGCACCGGACTGGCAAATTGGCGATTCGCTGGTTGTGAAAATTTCCGATGCGGGCGGGCGCTATCATGGCCGGACTCAGTTGATCCTGAGTGATGCTGGTTCGGATAATGCCGGCAGGATCGTCATGATCGCTGAGAACGGCAATGAGACGATCGCCACGGCGGTCAAGTCTCACCAAATTCAGCGGTTGCAGAATAGCCCAAATCCATTTAATCCAGAGACAGCTATCCGTTTCGAAACGATTTCAGCTGACCATGTGAAAATCAATGTTTATGATTTAGCTGGACGTCTGGTAAGAACATTGGCGGATCGGGATCTGCCGGCAGGAATTCATCAGTTTATCTGGGATGGCCGCGACTTCAATGGCACAATGGTCTGCTCTGGAATTTATTTTTGTCGATTGCAGGGCAGTAGCACTTCTCAAACGATCAAACTGCTGTTGACAAGATAAAGGCGTAATGAAATTCGGAGCGATCAAAATCATTCCTTGGCGATGATCGCAACATCTTTAAAACAGGGCAAAATGCCATGCCACGCGGCGACTGGAGAAAAGCATCTCATTGAGACTTATCGCTCAAATTCGGTTCCCAAAGAGATGCCGCCATGGGCAGGCGGGAGAAAATAGCCCGTGTTGAACATTGTGTCATGGCAATCCATCCGATTTCGATGTTTGCAATAAATCCAAAGATCATGAGCGCGCACACACATGATTTGAATGTCAAAGTTGAGAACCTTACACGGAAAGGAGCGGCATCATGGGGAGGCAACAAAATTGGGCAACAGTGGTGCTGGCCATATCATGGCAATTGATATGGCTGAGCACAACACTTCAGGCGCAGGATCCATTTGTTCAGATCACGTTCAGCTGGGAAAAGGTGATGGCGTCTCGAGGTGTATCATGGGCAGATTACGATAACGACGGTTATCCAGATTTCTACGTTTCGAATGGAGTAACGGGGTACAAGCAGATTAATTTCCTCTACCATAATAATGGAGATGGAACCTTTACCCGGATCACCACTGGTCCACATGTCGAAGACCAGTATGTGACCTACAGTAGTAGCTGGGGTGACTTTGATAATGATGGTGACCTGGATTTATATGTGGCCGTAACTTTAGGAACGTACGATGATCCTGTGATCAACAATTGTCTTTATGTCAACAATGGTGATGGCACTTTTACGAAGAACACCACAGCCGGGCCACCGGTGGACGATCGAGAGTATAGTTGTGCCGCAGGCTGGGGCGATTATAACAATGATGGATATTTGGATTTATTTATTAAGAACGGCGCCTATCCCAAGCAACCCAATTCTCTCTATCTAAGTAATGGAAATGGCACCTTCACCGACATTGTTGGGATCCCATTGGTCGGAAATGAAAATGCCACTCTGGTTTCTCGGTTCGCCTGGGGCGACTATGATAATGATGGCGATGTAGATATTGCCATTGCCGGCGGTGACGGTGAGAATAATGCCATCTGGCGGAATGACGGTAATAACACATTCACCAAATTAGTCGATCAGAATGGCATGTCGATCATTCAGGGGAGTTATTCATCAGCGCCATGCTGGGGTGACTATGATAACGACGGTGATCTGGATCTTTTCATTTCTAATTATGGGAAAAACGCTCCAGCGAAAAATTTCCTTTATCGAAACGATGGCAGTGATATCTTCACTAAAATTGTCGATGGGGACATCGTCAATGAAGAAAAATGCTCTTTGGGTTGCGCCTGGGGAGACATCGATAATGATGGTGATCTGGATCTGTTCGTTGGCAATGATATTTATTACAAAAACAGCCTATTTTTAAACAATGGTGACGGAACCTTTACCCAGGACACAACCAGCGTTGTGACCGACTCCAGTTTCACGTATGGAGCCGCTTTTGCCGATTTCAACAAGGATGGCTTTATTGACTTATTTATTTGTCGTGAGGCGAAGAACATCCTCTATCAAAACAATGGGCCCGCCAACGGAAATCCCAATCACTGGATCAATATTCAATGCACTGGCACTAGTTCCAATTGGGCAGGGATCGGCGCCAAGGTTCGGGTGAAGGCCACCATCAATGGCCAGGTACGTTGGCAAATGCGCGAGATCAGTGCTCAGAATGGTTATGGCAGCCATGATGATCTGCGCGCGCATTTCGGCCTCGGTGACGCGACTTTAGTGGATGAACTGATTATCGAGTGGCCTTCTGGAATCGTTCAGACCCTCACCTCAATCCCCGTGGATCAATTTCTGACTATTTCTGAATCGGATCAAAGCGAGATGATCAAGATCACTGCCCCAAACGGAGGAGAGCAATTTCAAGCTGGCAACTCTCATGAGATCACCTGGCAGTCTCACAATATCAGCGGTTTGGTGAAAATTGAATTTTCCACCGATGGCGGGGCCACCTGGAACTTGATCGCCAGTGATGAGACCGATGATGGCAGTTATCTCTGGGAGGTGCCCCATCTGCCTTCGACGAATTGTCGGGTTCGCATCACAGATGCCGATGGCACTCCCTTTGATGTAAGCGATCAACCGTTCACGATTCTTCCGATCATGCATGTGCTCACCGTGGCGGTGCATCCGCCAGAAACCGGAACAACCGACCCACCGGCTGGCGAACACAGTTACGCGCAAGGTTCGCTCGTCACCCTGATCGCCACTTCATCGGAGGGGTATGAATTCGCATATTGGTCTGGGGATGTTACCGATCCCAATAACGACACCACCTCGGTTCTGATCGATACGGATAAAACTGTCACAGCGAATTTTAAGGATTCAACGACCTATGTCATCATTCGCTCCCCGAACGGTGGTGAGGACTGGGAGGTTGGTACGCTCCAACAAATCACCTGGAGCTCGAATAAGACCAGCGGCAGCGTGAAAATTGAATTCAGTGCGGATAGCGCCGCTACCTGGTCAAGCATTGCTGATAGTACTGAGGATGATGGCTTATTCGAATGGAGCATTCCCAATCAGCTTTCGAACCAATGCCTGGTAAGGGTAAGTGACCTGGATGGGACGCCAATTGATGTTAGCGACTCGGTATTTACTATTTCCATGCCACCGTTTATCTCCGTGGAAAGTCCAAATGGCGGTGAGGATTGGGAAGTTGGCAGCGTTCAGCAAATACGGTGGAGCTCGAACAAGACCAGTGGGACGGTCAAAATAGAATTCAGCGCCGATAGCGCTGTTACCTGGACCGAGGTTGCGGCCAGCACAGAGGATGATGGGATGTTTGAATGGACGGTTCCCGATAGTCCTTCAGGCCAGTGTCTGGTGAATGTGAGCGATACGGATGGCGATCCAAGCGACCTTAGTGATGCGCTGTTTACCATTTCGCAAGTGCCATTTATTTCCATATTAAGCCCGAATGGCGGCGAAAATTGGGAAGCTGGCAGCATTCAGAAGATTACCTGGAGTTCGAACAAAACCAGTGGTGCAGTAACCCTCGAATTTAGCGCCGATAGCGCGGCAACCTGGATCGAAATTGCCGGCACCACGGAGGATGATGGCGAATTCGATTGGACGGTTCCCGATAGTCCATCTACTCAATGTCTGATCCGGGTGAAGGATGGGGATGGCGATCCCAGCGATGTCAGCGATTCTGTTTTCACAATTTTGCTCCATTCGTATCAATTGACCATGGTCGTAAATCCAGAGAATGCCGGAACGACCGAGCCGGCCATTGGACAGCATAGCTACGCCGAAGGAACAGTGGTCACCGTGATCGCAATTCCGGCTGCTGGATATATGTTCCTCGATTGGGCTGGAGATGTGGCAGATCCGAGCAATGATACCACTACCATGACGTTGAATGAGGATAAGACGGTCACAGCCAATTTTGCCGTCATCCCTGCACCGATCACAGATTTGAGGGCTTCGGTGCAAGGGCAGCAGATCCTGCTGGAATGGTCTGCGACTGTTGGCGCGACCAGCTACCATGTCTATCGGGACACAACCTATGATTTTATCCCGGATCGGGAGCATGGGAGCAACCGACTTGCTGCTGGAGTTGTCGACCAAGATCCAGAAACCGAAGGGGTTCAATGGACGGATACTGGCAATGGCGCTCAGATCGTTGGCGATGTGAAACATAATTATTTTTATCGAGTCACTGCCGTCTCCAGCGTGGAGTCCGAGGCGTCCAATCTGGCCGGGGAATTTGATTACAATCTAATCACAACAAGCAATACAGACATCAATGAAATTGCCGTCATCATGAATACTAAAAAAGGCCGGCATCCAATTTTAACGGCTGAGGATCTGGCGCAAGCCATCCCCTATTGCACGGACGTCTATTATTGGGATGCTGTCGGGCAAGGCATTGTTGGTCATGTGAAGGGATTACCGTTCAACAACTTCAGTATAGTCCCTGGCTATCCCTATATGATCAATGTGACCAAGGATACGGTGTGGACGGTGGCCGGCAGTTATGCCGATACCAGTTTTCATTTGATAACCACCGATCAGACCGATATCAATCATATTGCCGTGCCGCTGAGCAAATCGCATTTGACCACGGCTGAGCAGCTGGGGCAGGATATTCCCAATTGCAGCGATGTTTATTACTGGAATGCCACAGATCAGGGGCTGGTAGGTCATGTGGTTGGACTGCCATTTGCCAATTTTGCCGTTGAGGATGGGCATAGCTATTATGTGAATGTGACGGCCGAAACGATTTGGCCAGCACCGGCAGAATCGAGCGGAGTTTTGTCTATTGTCCCACCGTCCGACACGCCGAGCCTGGCGCTGAACAAAGGTGCACAGGTTGAGAGAGTCGCTATCCCCCACACCGTTTATGGCCGATTGATATATCCCCCGGATCAGCCGCTGAGTGCTTCGGACTTAGAGCTGCGCGCCTGGCTGGTAGGCCATGAAGCGCAAGCCGAAACGGCAAACCCAGCCGGAAGTGGGTGCGATGGCGAGTATTGGTGGGTCAGTGTGAGCAATCTCTCCCCAGCTTGGCAGGTGGGTGATACACTGGAAATCGCTATTCGCGATAAGAACAACAGCTATCTGGGAACAACGCGCGTGATCTTGAGCACTGCCGGCTCGGATAATGCCGGGGTGTTGCGACTGGAGCGCGCTGGACTTTCAGCGGCTGAGGCTTCTGCATCACTGCCACAGGAGTTTGCGCTGAATCAAAATTATCCCAATCCGTTTAATCCAGTAACCTTGATCAGCTTCCAGTTGCCAGAAGCCAGAACCATTACCCTAAAAATATTCAACCTGCTTGGGGATGAAATTTGCACCCTGGTCAATGAGAAGAAACCAGCCGGGTATCATCAGATCGCCTGGAATGGCAAAAATGATTTAGGGCAGGAAATGCCCTCCGGTATCTATCTGGTTAAAATCGAAGCTGGAGATTTCCGAGCCTATCGAAAAATGGTTAAAATTCGATAATGCTCTTCTTATAGCGGATTCAATTCAATCAAATTGACAACCCTTGCTAGCGCCAATTGCCCTGGCAAGGGTTTTTTTACGCCAACAATCCGATGATGCGGCCATAGTCTGCCTTTGCAATTGTGCTGAGAATGTGGAGAAAGGTCCAGTTTTCCGAGCTCAGATGCTATAGCCAAATGACGAAAAATGTCATTCAAGAAAAAGAGAAACCAAAAAGATTCCTATCAGTAAGAAGGATACAGGATGGGGCGTTATCTCACTTTGAATTCCCAGCTAATGAAGGATCGCATCAGTCATCGAGGTGTTGCTGTGAGCAAGGTGCTTGCATTATTCTGTGTGTTGTTTCATCTGTGGGCCGGCCAGATGATGGCCGCAACGATTCATGGTTTCGTTCGGGAGAAAGCCACGCGAGAGCCGATCATTTTGGGAAACGTGTGGGTCAAGGATAGCAATTTGGGGACGACGACCAACATCAAAGGCTATTATGTGCTCCCCTCATTACCTGCGGGCGATTATGAGATTTATTTTCGATATATTGGTTATAAAACCCATATTGAGAAGATTTCCGTTCAGCAAGACACAGATCTGGAACTGAACGTGTTTTTGGAGGTGGAGCCGATTGTGTTGCAGGAGGCTATGGTGGTGGCAGAGCGGGATCGAAGCGATCTGGATATTAAGCCGGGCCAGATCCTGGTGCCAGCCACTCAGCTTCGCAGCGCGCCGCAGATCGCGGAGCCAGACCTGTTTCGAACCGTGCAGATGCTGCCTGGGGTGGCGACCCTATCCGATTTCTCCTCGGCGCTTTATGTGCGTGGCGGTAGCCCAGACCAGAATCTAATTTTGCTCGATCAGATCGATGTGTACAACCCCAATCATTTGTTCGGCTTTTTCTCGAGCTTCAACACCGATGCCATCAAATCCGTGGAACTGCTCAAGGGCGGCTTCCCCGCCATGTATGGTGGTCGGCTCTCATCGGTTCTCAATGTCGTCAATAAAGAAGGTGATCGCGAGCAGTTTCGGGGAGTGGCCAGATTGAGTTTGCTGAGCTCCACGGCCACCCTGGAAGGCCCCTGGAAATTTGGCTCATGGATGATCTCGGGCCGACGCACCTATCTCGACCTGGCCGCCAAATTGGTCAATTTCAACCTGCCATATTACTTCTATGACGGCCACGCCAAGATCAATTTCGATATCGACAAGAATAATCAGGCCAGCGTCAGCTTTTATGCTGGTAATGATAAATTGAACCTCTCGCAGAGCGACACCGACATCCTGCTGGATTGGGGCAATCGAACTTTCAGCGCCCAATGGATGCATTTGCTCTCCAGCAAGCTATTTTCTCACTTTGTGCTGGCGGGCAGCCGCTTCGATAGCGACTCTGGGGTAAAGTTCGATGATATCTCATTTGGCATTTCAAACCGCATTACTGATCTGGCAATCAAGGGCTGGCTCACCTTTTCTCCAACCATTCGGCATGCTATTGATTTTGGCTTTGAGACCAAAAAGCTTCACTTTGAACTTAAGAATAAGATCGCTGAATTCGATTATTTCAAATCTTTTGCCGGCAATTCGCTCGCCCTGTTTTGCCAGGATAATCTTAAGTTGACTCGCTCTGACATCGTACAAGCCGGGGTGCGGTTCGATTATTATAGCGATGGCAATTATGCCCGACTCAGCCCCAGGTTCTCGTTTCAACATGCCTTCAGCCCCAGAATCAATATGACGCTCAGCTATGGTCACTATGTGCAATTCCTCAACCTTGTTTATCAAGAAGGGCTGAGCTTTGCTGACATGTGGTTTCCGGTGGATGAAACTTTTCGTCCTGGTGTAGCCGACCATTTCATCCTCGGCTTCAATTATGATGATCTGCGAACGATTTCGATCAATATCGAAGCTTATTATAAGCGCTATACCAATATATCCGAGTATCGGTTTCGGGCGGCAGAAGAGCAGGGCACAGATCGCAATTTTGATGGCGTGACAGCTTCGGATATCTTTCTCAGCGGCACATCGACGGCCTATGGTGCTGACATCTACCTTCGCAATCAGCTCTGGGGATTCACTGGATGGCTGGGCTACTCGTTCAATTGGGTGCAAAAGCAGGTGAACGGCTATAATTTTGATCAGCCCTATTATCCAGAGTATGATCGACGTCACAGCATTATGGCCATTGAGGAATACCGATTCAATCAAAAATGGAGCATAAATTTTGCCCTGAAATTTGGCACCGGCCAGCCATATACCGAGGCCTCTGCCCGGTACCAAGCGCTGAATCCCAATGGGTCCAGCTACCACCGCACGCTGGAAGGAAAAAAGAACAATTTTCGATTGCCGCCCTACTGGCGCTTTGATATCGGATTGACCCATTATCGAACCATATTCGGATTGAAGACCGAGCTTTTCCTGCAAGCGGTCAATCTATTCAATTTCAAAAATGTGTGGTTCCGCTATTATGACTTCGATACCAATCCAGCGACCCGAAGGGAGTTCTATATGCTGCCCAGAATTCCAACGCTGGGATGTTCTGTGATATTCTAATTTCAGAGGAGCTTATGAATCGATCTATCATGCTGGGATTGTGGTTGCTGAGCCTGATGGTTTTAGGGGCATGCGATCAATTTCCATCCAAACCGCCCTATCAGAAAGAGATTGTCGTCTTCGGCTTCCTCTGGGGAAATAAGCCCATGACCGACGAGCGCGCCATCATGATCAGCTACACCCAGCCCATCGATCAAATTTATGATGTAGATGAAGCGGTCATTTCCAATGCCCGAGTGATTATCACCGAACTTGGTTCTGGAAACCGATATGTGCTGCGCGATGCCAAGCGGCCAGGGTTCTATTTTAACGACAGCCTCATCGCCATTCCCAGAAAGACCTATCGGCTGGAAGTCGATGTGGGGGATCGAATCGTGATCGGAGAGACGACGGTGCCCTATGAGCTCGATATTCGAACCAGCTTATCTTCCAATGGGATCGATTCGGTTTTCTATGACAACCTCTCGATTGAAAAGCCGATCTATGTGAGCTGCGAGGATGGAGGCCAGATCATTATTATCGATGTCTATTGTCATGAATCCTGGCAAAATGCCGAATACATCAATCCGTTTTGGGGCAAAACCAAGCCCAGCGATGCAGCTGAGTACGGAGGTCAAGACGGCAATAGTGAACCTCGCCATATCATTGCATCCGCAAAATATCGTGACTTGTTCTCGTCGAATTTCCCTGGGCATTACGTGATTGATTGGTACGCATCCATGATCGGCTTTTACGGGGCTTATACCATTCAAGTCCTGGCAATTGACGATAACTACTATCGATTTCTTAATCGCAAAGAATATCCAGAGCTCCAAAGCGGGTTGAAGGGCGGTATTGGCGTGTTCGGATCGGTATGTGGGGAAACATTTCGATTGTATATTATGAAGCGGTAGATGGATGCGGGTGTCCATTAATGAATTCACCACGCTTACTTGATTTGTTCCTTCGTTGTGTAGGATGCCACGATCTTTGGCAAGCATTCCTGCCCAAATATTTAGCAAAAGCTGAAAAAAGGGATTGGCGAGATGAACCGTGCCTGAAAAATCTATGAGGATAATGGCTCGATGGAATTGCCTTTTTTTTGGGCGATCTCCAATCCGATGCGGCACATTTCGATGAAAGCGTTCTTTAAATCCTCGGGATAATTTGGTTCATGACGTTTCAATTCATCGATCATCTGCAGGAAATACCATTTCTCTTCCAGTGAAAGGTAACTGAGGATGTCATCGAAAGAATCATAGACCCGTTGGCGAACCTGACTGGCGACCGCTGGGTCGGAGATCCGCATGTAATTTTCTCCCTGTTTCAGTCGATCGATCAGCAACTGATCTGGGATGACGACTATTTTGATAGGCCGCAGGGATGATTCGATCTGCTCGCCGATATCGAGCGGGTTATGGTTGCTATCAAATCCGACTGGTTCAAATTGGACGGCGCAAAAACATTTTAAGGACATCCGACTGGGAGAGACACGGAGCAATTTACCGGAGCAATAGAACGGGGATCGGCCCGGGAAGGCAATTTCGATTTCTCGGATCCGCTGATGGTGGTGATTGTTGGTCAGTTCGTAATCGATGGTGGAGCCCAAAAAGCCTCCACGGCTGATATTGATGACATCAACCGAGAACTTATCGGACCCATTAAGAGCAAGATTGACTTTCGGGGTACTTTGGCGATCGGGGTAATACCGTGGATGCCGTCGGCGTTCTGTCCAATTTGGTGATGCTTCCATTCTTATGGTTTTCCTCCCCTGATCCCTCTAACTTTTTTCCAATTATCCTTCACATCGCGCCATGAAGATGGATGAACCAACAAATACCGCTGGGTATAGCAGGTAGTCCAGCAGCCAGGGCAATTTCGATATTCTCGAAGCCGTTGCCGATAGCGATGCCCACCGAAAATCTGATGGAGATCGGAATGAAAGATATTTCCAATTGGCTCCCCATAACACAGATGGACATCCCCGTTCTCCATGATGGTGGTGCGGGTAGAAAGCACCGGGGAATCCAGAAACGCACATATTTTTCGTTGTCGTCCCTCGATGAATGGCCCAATCCCTTTGATGAAGGAATCCAAATTCATGATATCGGGATTGCCTTCCAAAAATTTCAGGACCTTTTCCAACCGGTGTCCGGGCTGCAGCCGTAGCTGGTCATCGCTGCGAGTGGTGGCCGTTAGCGTGTGGTAGAGGCCAATCGTGACCTTCCAATCCAGATCGCGAATCCGTTGGATGAGCACTGGGATTTGATCCAGATTTAAATTATTGAGCACGATATTGGCATAGAGCAGCGATTTTGATCCATTGCGATGATCGGCAAGCCATTTCATGTGTTCAAGCACGGTTGCCGCATGGTTTTTCACGCCCCGAAGCGAATCGCCCAGTTCGCCAAGCCCATCGAGCGAAGTTTGAATATGAATATTGTGTTCCAAAGCGACCTGACCTACCTGGTGGATCGTCTCGCTTTTGTTGTAAAGCCCGGTCACCAATGTGGTGGCGATCGAAAAGGTTTTCTTGGCCTCGATCAAAATATCGGCCAGATCCGGTACCAGCGTCGCCTCTCCTCCAGAGATAAAGCCAATGAAAGCACCATATTCCCGAAGCCGTTGAGCGACCTGTTGGAATCGTTGCAAGCTCATGCTGGCGGGGCTGGTGGTACGTTCATAAACACGGCATTGGCGGCAGCGCTGGCTACACAGCCGTGTCAATCGGATCTCCGTACTGGAGTTGAGCGGCCGAGCGTGAAATGCGCTGCGCAGGCCGTTGATCATCGAATGAAACCGACTCATGATGCCACCCTGAACGTCGTACTTTCTTGAAAATATCTTCGATCCTTCCAAACGAAATGTCCCAGCGTACCAAAAATGCCCGCAAAAAGGATATAGGGCATTTGCAGGATCGACCATAATGGGAAATATTTTAATAGGTCAAGCCGCTGGTAAACCACCGCCCCTTTGAAGGTAATGAGAAACTCAATCACCAGTTTCGCTGCAAGGCAAATCAATGGGACTGTGATTGTACCAGACATCAGAACATAGCTTGGCGTTCCGATAATCACGATCGCGTTGATGAGGAAGACCCAGAGGATGAAGATGAAGAATCCCCGGTTCAGTTTAAACTGATACGATCCATTCGAAGCCCAGCGCTTGCGTTGGCTTAAAAATGACGCAAGCGTCTTCTCGGCTTCTGTCCAGTTGAATGCGGCTGGATCTGGGACAAATCGGATCTGCCAAGGCGTATATTTTCGGATCAACTGGAGCAATAACACATCGTCCCCGGAGATTCGTGTTTTGATCTTATCGAAACCGCCAACCGCTTCAAAAGCAACCTTGCGATAGCCGATGTTTTGACCGGAAGCAGCCAATGGCCAGCCCAGGTTCAATGATCCTTGTGCAGCGGCCATGAGCGATAAGAAATCCAGTGCCTGGAGCTTTTCGAATAGCGAATCGTGAATCCCAGGTTTCCCTAATTGAGAGAACCCGACGACCATGCCCACTGGCTCGGTAAAATAGGATACCATGGTCTCCACCCAGGTAGGTTGAACATGACAGTCGGCATCGGTCGACAAAATGATTTCCCCTGTGCTCCGCCGAATTCCCTGATTGAGCGCGTTCTTTTTCGCCTTCAGACCAGTCTCGGTATCAAGCGTCGTCGTGACATGCTTGATATGGGAATATTTTCGGGCAAAGTCATCGATGATCTCTCCAGTTCGATCTTCAGAACCGTCATTGGCAATGATGATCTCTATTAGCTCTGTCGGATAGGTCTGCTGAACAAGTTCTGACAACAGCGTCCCGATATTGGCTTCTTCATTGCGCGCGGCGATGACCACAGAAACGCGGTATCGGTTGCTGGTCCGCTCCCGGTTGGGGAAAAATAGCCCAATAAAAAGAAGCAAAATAATGACGAAATAAATTCCAGTGATTGCTATAAACAAATAATTAAACAACTCGCACCCCTCAAAATGTGATCTAGATCATAAAATTCTCAGGCATTAGGGGCTGGCAATAGAGATTTGTTGAAAATAAATCCCGACCATCAGATTGATGTCGGGCATTATCGATGAAGTATGGCACTCTCTGTTCATTTCGCTCCAACGGTCTGCATACTAACCGATCTGGGTGCTGGTTGCGAACATATTGACCAATGAACAACAATTCATTTGCATTCAAGTTGACCAAAATACCCTCCGTAGCAACGTCACCGCGGCGAGGGAGTGCCGTCACCCATCCAAATCCCCGGCTTTTGGAGGATTATTTTCCCGCAACGAGTAATGTTCACATGTCGCTCACGATCCTTTGGTTATGGCGCTGAAGCTTTCTTGTTTCCACTGAAATTTGCCGATCTGTCCCCACAAACCGAAAATGACCACGTAGGGGACGTGCAACGGAACTGCCAGCGGGAATATTGTCAATACCTGGCGATAATCAAAAATGGCAGCGAAGCGATGGAGCAGGTGCAGTTCTGATAGGCTTTTTGCCAGCCAGCAACCGATCATCCCCCATAAAAATTTGGTGGAAAACAGGCCCAGTGGCACTCCGACCAATAAGCAGGCATTGTACAAATAGATCACCAGCAGCAGAATTTTCATCCGCCAGGAATAAAATCGCCCTTTCGATGCATGACGGATGCGCTGATGAATGAACGATCGCCAGCCCTGGGCAGGTTGAGTTACCACGATCGTGCTTGGATCGATGGCATAGCGCACACGCCAATTCGTCTGTTGCGTCACCAGATGCAAAAACAGATCATCGTCCCCAGAAACCAAATTTTGAATTTGCTTAAACCCAGCAACGGAAATGAAAGTTTCTTTTCGATACGCTAAATTTCTTCCAGTGCAGGTAAGCGGTTTGCCCAGGCCAAAGCTTCCAGCGGCCACCGCCGCCAAGGATAATGAATCCAACTTTAGCAGTCGCGAAAACAGGATCTGTCGACCGCGGCCCTCTATGGGAGAAAATCCCGCAACCAATCCAACTTCGGGCGCAAAGTAACGAACCATCCCCTCGATCCAGCCAGATCCGGGTTCACAATCGGCGTCGGTCGTTAGAATCACCTCCCCCTTTGCCGCACGAATCCCCTGCTCCAGCGCGTGCTTTTTCGGCGAAATGCCAGATGGCAGATCGCTCACTTCGATCAATTTTATTCTTTCGTTTCGACGTTGAAACTGTCTCACTATCTCCGGCGTCCGATCGGTCGATCGATCATTGACAATAATGATCTCATACAAATCAGATGGATAAGATTGATGGATCAAACTGTTCAGGCAATTTCTTATATTGGCTTGTTCGTTTCGCGCAGCCACGACGACCGATACCATATATTTCCGCTCATTCGTCCCAGGCTTGAGAAAAAGCAAGCCACGAGATAACTGCCATAACAAAAAACAGTACCCCAATGTCAGCAAAATTGTCAGAGAGAGTAGTGCGATTAGCATGAATGTTCTTGGCTGCGAGTCAAGATGTGAGGGGTATCAACCGAGTATTGGTCGAACGTGCAAAGCTATGGCATAACCTATCGCTGTGTAAGTTTGAAGTCAGAGCTCATCCATCACGTGCTGATCAAACGGTTACCGATGCGCATTAGCTTATCAACACCGCCATTGTCCACTGTCTTCTTTTCGCTGCTATACAGATGCTTTGTGAATTGACAAATGAGTGGACAATTCTTCTTGTTCAACAGACAACTGCATCTAATATAGCAAAAAAAAGTTAAATGTCAATAGCTTTATTCGGTGATCAATGCCAAATTAAATCCCTTATCTTTGAGAAGCTGAATCAGCGGCTGCAAAATTCGAACGGTGCGAAAGCTATGGCGATGACCATCATGTAGGGCAAGGATGTCGCCGGCAGTGATATTTTTGTTTACCAACTGGAGGATCGTTTGATCCGTGACTCTGATGTCGAAATCATAGAGCATCATGCTCCACAGCACCATGTGGAGCTTCAGATGTCGACAAATTTTCAGCAAACGTGGGGAAAATATCCCAAACGGGGGCCGGAAACCGATGATCGGCTGATCGACCAGAGCTGCGATGATCTTTCGGCTGCTTTCTACCTGCTGATACAAATAGTGTTCTGACTGATAGAACAGCCGCTCATGCCGGTACCCATGGATCCCAATGCCATGCCCTTGGGTATGAATCTGCCGGACCAATTCCGGGTGACGCAAGGCTTTGTCGCCCAACACAAAAAACGTTGCCGACACCTGCTCCCGATTCAAAATCTCAAGAATCCTAGGCGTATATTCCCCATCCGGTCCATCGTCGAAGCTGAGGTAAACCCGATTGTCATGGGGTGCCCCTTTCCAGATGATCTCGGAAAATATTCGAAACAGCAGCCGTGGTGGTCGGTAGATTCTCATCGCCCTTTCCATTCGAATTTGTTAACGAGACCGGCCATACCCGCATAGAGGATGTAAGGGATTTGGGCGAGTTCGGCCAAGAGGAAATATTTCCGCAGATCTGGTCGCCCTACTAGGTCGGTGCTTTTTATAATGAGCAGCAGATCGACTCCCATTTTCGATAAGAGAAAGATGATTGGAATCGGATTCCAAATGGCTAATGCCAATGGGACTGAGATGAACAGCCAGAGATATAATAAATATGTGGCGATCAAGAACAGGACGAGCGAGGGTTTTCGATATAAAAGCGATTTGGATGCCCATCGGGCTCGCTGGTTGAGGAAGGCTTTGAGGTCATCCATTGGGCGAGTAAACACAAACGAGTTGGCTGTCAGACACGCACGGATGTTCCAATGGGTGGTGCGGTCAATTTTTTGAAGCAATAGATCGTCGTCACCACTGATGATATGGGCCTGACCATTGTAGCCATCCACCTGGTCGAAGGTGATGCGTCGCACCGCCAGATTTGCGCCGTTGGCGATGATGGGATCGCCAATCGCCAGGCTGCCGATACCCGCCATGGTCAAGCCAATCAGCTCCAGCGATTGCAGCTTATGAAAAAGATTGAGCTCCAGAGCGGCTGGGATGCCAACATAGCCGATCACCATTCCGACGTCATCGTTAACATAACTGATCATTTTGGTAATCCATTGGGGCTGAGCCCAGCAATCCGCATCGATGGTCAGGATAATTTCTCCCTGAGAGGCTGCGATCCCGGCTTGCAATGACCGTTTCTTTGGAGACAGACCAGTTGGGCATGGCTCCATTTTGATCAATCGAATGAACGGAAATCGTTTGATGAATGACTCAACAATTTCGCTGGTGCGGTCCGATGAATCATCGTCGATGACAATGATCTCCTGAAGATGTCGAGGATAAGTCTGATTGATCAATGACTCAAGGCAGATGCCAATGTTCTGCTCTTCATTTCGGGCTGGGACAATAATGCTGACGGAGTAACGATGGTGATTCGTCCCCGGTGCCAATCGAAATAAACCCCAAAAACAACTGATGATCTTGATGGCATAGATGAGCAGCAGCAACATTAAAAATGAGGTGATGAAAATAGGCATAGGTCCGATTTTGAATTTGTGCCAGACGTCATGTAGAATTAACGTTATCGACCGCGATTTTCCGATGTCGCCCTAATAAATGATGTTGAGCCTTGACCAATCCGATGGTCAGTCGTTTCATCCGATCGCTATTCTCCCGTATTCCCCAATTCATGTTCGCGAAATTCCTGGTTTATGATTGTTTCTCTGAAAGATCAATCGGTGCTTCAGCACCAGCACCAATCCCACCAGGCTGGGGATCAGCAGATTGATCAGAAAGAGCAAAATGGAAGCGTTGAAGGCGGCAGAGTCATGGACGCCGATTTTGCTCAAGAAGAAGATCGCGGCGCTCTCTCGAATGCCGAGATCTCCGAGCGAAATAGGCAGCAACGATTTAACCAACATGGTCGAGGCAATCGCCCAAAACGCCGGGATAAAGCGCGCATTATCGAACGAGCATACCAGAATATAGAATTGGATGAGAAAGATGAGATAAAATCCAAACGTCATGATCAGCAAATTTAGCGCCTGACGTCGATGGAAATTATCCAAGCTACCCATAACCAGCTTTATTTTGTCCCGAAATGGGAGAATAATATTGATGCTGTAGAGGAAGGCTCGGATCACCTCGGGGTGAAACATAATGTAATAGATGACGATCAGGGCGATCACCATGAAGACGATAATGGGAGCCAGAGTGTATAGGTAGAGCTGTCGGCTGACGAAAAACATGAGTCCCAGGGCGCCCCAGAAGAACACCACGCCCAACGAAAATAATTTGTCGATGAAGGTGATCCCGAGGAGGCTCACCCAGGGGCAATCTTTGATGAAAAAGGCACGGCCGAACTCGCCGACCCGGCCTGGGGTAATGAAGCCAAAAGTAAATCCCGCCAGCAAAGACTGAAACACCTCGCGATTGGTGACGGTTGGTTTGAGCAATCGCACCAAGTAGCGCCATTTAAAGAATTGAATGTAGATATTTGGTACGAGCAAAATCAATGCGGCACCAATGCAAAGCATGCGAGCCGATTGAAATGCCGTCGAAATGTCCTTCAGCGAGACGCGTTTTAACAGTATGACCATCACCAGAGATGCGATGGCGATTTTGATCAAGTAAACCAAAATCCGTTTAGAGATAGATTTTTTGGTGTGCGGAGCAGTTGGAGCAGAGGGCAATGACGGACTGTTGGTTAAGGATTGTGTTTCGAAACTGATCGGATGCATCGGATGTCCAGGTTGGTTCAAAATTCTTATCCAATTGAACAAGGCCGTAACCATAGTGGCCATTTTTGTCGAAGCAGCAGGGGACCAGACGACCGTCCGCCAGGAGGACGGCACTGTACCATAGCCGCCAACATTTCCCTTTCAATGAATTTTTCGCGGATTTTGTTCCAGCCGTTTTTCGATAGCGACGCCAGGCGGGCTGAAAGGGCAAATATTCCGCGGCTGTTTCGCTATCCTCAATGTGGAGCGTTTTAAGCAACAGGCGATCGACGTTCATGTGATCTGCAAATTGTCGCATTGCCGGGATCAAATGCTCATTGTGCCGGGTCACCAGACATTGCAGCAGCACCTTGGGTGTGGCCATGTGAAGCTGAGTCCTGGTTTGGATCAAGCGCGATAGGCCTTCGACGACCTGGTGAAAATTTCCTCCCCGACGATAGGCGCTATAAGAGCCAGCATCACTGCCGTCCAGTGAAACGATGATGACATCGAGTCGACTCTTTACCAATTCGGTGACATAGCACGAATCGAACAAGAAATGGCCGTTGGTGCTGGTGACCACATAAATTCGACGCTGCTTGGCGATCCGAATGAATTCCAGCAATTGAGGATGGAGAAATGGCTCTCCCTGATTGAATAGCAGCAGATACCAGAGACGATCGCCAATTTCATCGAGCACCTGCTTATAGAGTTGGATATCTAACAAACGGCGCTGGCGTTCGATTTTACCCAATCCGACAAGGCATTGCGGACAGCTCAAGTTGCACAGCGAGGTTGGCTCGACTGCTAGCACGGCGGGGACTCCCCAAACATAACTCTTCCGTGCGAACCAAGAGACGCCCATAGCTGAGATGAGCTTTACAATATTGACGAGCCGAGGCAGAGATGCGCTCCGCAAAACCCCTTGCCACCAAATCTCCTTCATTTTTTTCGTCCGATAATGTACCACGTCGGATTTATTAGCCAATTAAATACCCCAGGCCGATCATTCACCCATCGGATGATGTAACGGTGCAGATGATGTTGTTTCAGCCATTGGGTGATTGTTAAATGCCATGGATGACACACCACTGCGCTGGGGCATTGAAATAATTTTTGGGCCACAAATTTATTTACAAAAATCAGCTCAAAGCCATGCTGATGGAAAAGCTGTTTGAGCTTCCCCAATGAGAGCAACGCTGGCCAATCGAATCGCTGTCTTGGATCGCGATGAAAGATTTTTTGAACGAAGAATTTCACCATTGGTCGGGGCAATGACGCCACCACAGGCAATGTCCAATGCGGATCTGATAAAAAATTGAACGGCGAAAGCCGATTCGGGGTCGAAATATAGAGCAATCCGTTCGGGAATAAAACTTCGTTCAATGCGCGAAACAGGGAGTTTGGATCAACCACATGTTCTAGCGCATCTTGAAGGACGATCAGATCATAACCGCTTTTCAGCCAGTTGTCCTGGGTTGAAAGATAAAATGGGATGGCCGTTTGTTCAAAAAACTGCCTGAGCGTTGGATCAATATCTACAGCGGTGACCATTGCACCGGATTGGGACAGTAATCGAGCCAGCGATCCCCGGCCGCAACCGAAATCCAGTATCCGTTTGCCAGCAAGCGGAGCAAACTGCTCAAGTATCTCGACCACCAGTTTCGCCCGATCAATCGAGAATCGCTGATAATTTTCCCAGGTCCGATGCTGTGTTGCCATTTTCAAAAATTATTTGAGCTGTCATGCCGTCCGCCAATTGCCAATTGGCGGACAGGCATCTCTATGTTAATCCGACTTAACAGTCGGCGTTTCAAGCGATTGCCGAATTCACATAAAGAACTCGACGTGATTTCATTCGGCGTTTCGCAAGCGAAATGAGTTAAAGATTCGGCAGCTGAATCTGATGTTCGATCACCGGCCGAAAGATCCTGAGCGCCAAGTCTTGAAAATTGATATCCAAAGGATCAGGATCGATTTTATCGAAACACAATTGATAATAAGGATCATTCGATTCGAACCAACCGCGATCGACGTCATCGGAGCGCCAAATTCTTCGAGCGGCTTTGATGGCGGCTGCCTCGGAATTACCTTTTTCGATCTGGCGGACCGCAAACTCCCAGCTCGTCTCTGGGAAGAAATGAAGCGGCTTGATAAGGCCCTGCCAGTAAAGATCGAGCAAATCGATGAGCAGCGACTGGCTGGATTCCAATTGGTTGAATTGCCATGCATCCCACTGTTCCGATTTGTTTTCCTCGGCGAGGGCAATCAGCCAGGTAATTCGAGGGTAGCCTTCCGGTTGCAGCAAGTTGAGCACCAGGTGATAGATCCACGCCCGAAGTCGATCTCTCGCCCGAATTTTTGCCGCACGATAGCACAGCAGCCGCGATGGATAAATGCCTTCAATGGTTCCGACTAATTTGAATGAATCCAACGGCAGCTCAACTCGCAACGGAGGCAATGGGCTGGTCTGCAGATGAGGCTGAAGCTTCTGGCTTAAGCTGCTGATCTTGCGATACAAACGATCGAATTCGATGGCGCCCACCGTGCCATGGGGAAGCGTTCCTGCCGCGCGCAATAGGTCGAGGTAATTTCTTACATCCTTACCTGCAAGATGATCGGATAATAACACCTGTGCCCATTGATATTGATCCAGTTTATCCATGAGGAATGGTTCATTTTCCGGTAATGCAGCGGTGGTCTCTTCAAGGTAAATGCCAATGCGACGTGTCAGAAGAAATTTTGCTGGATTCGAAAAAAATCGTACCAGATCATTCAGCTCGATGGTTTTCCAGTCGTCATTCGGAGTGGGCAACCCATGGGCAATAAATGGGAGTGGCAATTGCCGCGGTTCCAGCAGTTGTTTGGCCGTCTGAAAATGCTGAACCGAATAGCTGAACAACCGATCATCCCCTGTAAAATACGCCGGGTTGAAGGCTTGGAGTCGATGTTGAGTGACCAAATGGTCGCGGATAGGCCGATTGGGCAATTCGAAATTGGCTTCGATATAATCCAGCAATTCATTTACCAGCACTGATGGAGGGATGGGGCTATTGTCCTGAAGGCTCTGGCCCACGTAGCTGAGATACAATTTTTCTCGGGCGGAAAGGATCGCCTCCAAAAAGAGATAGCGATCGTCCTTGCGCCGAGAGCGATCGCCGGGACGCGGATGCTGGGCGATGAGATCAAATCCCAGCCGCTTTTCCTGACGTGGATAGCTGCCATCGTTCATGCCGATCAGGCAAATGACTTTAAACGGAATGCTGCGCATCGGGAGCATGGCGCAAAAAGTCACCCCGCCTGTCATGAAGCCATAGCCATAGCTGGTGCTCTCAAACAATCGTTTCAAGTAATTTTTGATCACTCCCAGATCGACTGGCACCGTGAAATCGGTCTGCGGCTGCAATTTCGCTAGGTCGGCTAAAGTGCGCCAGATGAACAAATACTCGTTTTCCGATTCTGGATCCGGTAAGAAGAAAGTTTCTAAAAGATGCTTCAGAAATTCTGCCCATTCCGATAAGCATCGGGATTGGTTGAAGGCCTTTATGGTGGAAAAAAGGCGGTCGATGAAGTCGAGAAAATTTCCCAGCAATTCGGCGTCGCTGCCCTCGATGGAATCGTACGGCAAAATTCCCGCGAACACGTTTTTCCCCTGGCCGGGCAGCGCATAGCCCAGCAGCATCCGATTTATCCCAGCCAGCCAGGTGTTCTCCATGATTTCGGGCAAGCCCAGCTCGTGGCGATGATGAGAGTCGATCCCCCAGCGAATTCGTGTGTCGCTGATCCAGTGGCGGATGCGATCCAGTTCCGTTTCCGATATCTGAAATTTGCGATGCACCGCCGGGGATTCGAGGATCGTCATCACCTCGCTGGCTGTGCAGCGGCTATGCCATAAATCGAGCAAAGCTAAAAACGTGGTGAGGAGCTGGCTCTCATGCCGCACAGTGCGATCGGTTATGCTGAACGGTATGCGTCGAGCATCGTTCATCGGCAAATCGAACACGGCCTCAATATAGGGAGCGTAGCTTTCGATGTCTGGGGTCATGACCAAAACATCTTTAGGGAGAAGCGCTGGGTCTTGTTCGAACATCCGCAACAGTTGATCCTGCAACACCTCGACCTCGCGCATCGGGCTGTGGCAAGAATGGATCTGGATGGAACGATCATCCGCAGCGATTTGAATCTTCGGCTGAGCGGCATCTCTTTGCCGAAGGTTTAAAATGTCGGATTGAATGTGCGAGAGCAAGGTCCTGTCGCTCGGTTCGATGAATTCAGCATGTTCCTGAATTTCGAAATCGTAGATCATTTTCAGAAAATCTCTCCCAAGCCCCCCCATCGATGCCAGAAGCGGATTACCAGTTTCCACATGAAGCTGTTCGGTGGCGTCATCCCGATCGGCATAGCTGGCAATCACGCGTCGTTTTTCTGAAGACGATACGATGTCGAACCAAAATTCTTGACATGGATTCATAACGAATAGATGGACAGGGATCACTTTTGCTATGGATGCCAAAATGTGAAGATGAAATGGTGGCAGCGCCGAGATGCCAAAGACAGATAGCCGTTCCGGGAAATCTTTAGGAGCGGTAGCGATGGACCCCACATGCTCGATGAACTGCTTGGCCAGCGCGGCGCGATGGAGCGAGGCCTTGCCCTGAACCAATGCTCGCCAAAGCACAGCCTGCCAATGATCCGCTTCTCCTTGTTCCCAGCGAAATATCCAATCCGGCCGATACAGCAGATATTGATCCAATCGATCAGCAATGCGCTCTGCCAATTGAAAGGCTTTGAGATCAAATTGGGACCCAGCGAGATAATTTTTAACGCTGGAAAACTCGGTGCGATCAATGAATTCCGGCAGCAATTTCATGATCTTCCATGTCAGCAAGTTTGGATCGAACGGAGAGGGATCGGGGATATTGGGGATGATCTTTCCAATCATCTCATTGACAAAGGCATTGGGGAACGGGAATTTCACATTGGCGCAAATCCCGAAACGTTGCGCGAGTTGCATGGCGATCCAACGCTCCATGCCTTTGCTTTGCACCACAATGATTTCTGGTACCAGCGGTGAGGCCAGTGGTTTGCTCACCACTTCCGCCAGTTTTTCTGCAAGAACTTCTAAGCGATTGCTCGTGTACAGATGGAAATGGGTCATGGACAAATCAATCAAAATTTGATCGGCACTGGATTGTTAGAGTGAAATACGTATTGCAAATATACGAAAAAAGCCAATCCGAATCAATTGATTTGTTCACCAAAAAATCGAAACAACGCCTTTGCTGGAGAAGCAGGAAAGCCTGTTGCCGGCAACAACAAATTGGCATAGAAACATCCCATCGGCCACGTGGGCACAGCGATTGGCCAGATGCCAACCGTGAGACAGTCATTTTCAGAAACAAAATGCGAACGGTATCAATAATGGATCGCCAGCCAGATCGTCACCTGATTCGGATCAGTCCACTCCACGCGATGTTTGCAGTGGGCAGGGATGTGAATGTAGTCCCCTGCTTTCATGTCCACTATGTCATTGCTGAGTCCAAACTTTAAGCGCGCTTGGCCCTGAACGACCATCACCCATTCATTCTGTTCTTGATCGTACCAAAATCCTGGGGGAGATGAGTGGCCTGCGGAGATAATCCGTTCGATTTTCAAATTGTTGGTCTGAAGGATTGTCTCGAAGACTTCATCCGAACCGATCTCGGGTATCTGAGAGAGGATATTGTGTGCCGTCATGGTGGTCCTCCTGAACCTGCATAAATTTATGTCTGTAGATATTTACCGAAGATGAGGTAGAAGAGTTCCAAAGCGGTTATTGTACACAATGCTATAAACCCATCGGGCGATACCGAGCAGAACCAGGACAATGCCCTTGCGGCGAGTGAGTTTCCACTCGGTTCGAAGAAAAAGCAAAGCGATCGCGACCATCGCCGGGTAAACCAATAAGCTGATCGGATCAGAAGGCTCGATCTGCATGTCTCGAACGATCCCGGCCAATCCCAAAATGCCCAGCGCATTGAAGATATTGCTGCCGATGAGGTTGCCGATGGAAATGCCGCTATTGCCGCGGATGGTGGCGACAATGGAGGTGGTCAGTTCGGGCAGCGACGTTCCTGCCGTAATGATTGTCGCGCCAATCAGCCACTTCGAACAACCAAAGGTTCGAGCCAAATCACAGGCGGAATTGACCAGATAATGAGAGCTCCCAATAAGCAGCACCATGCTAAAAAGCAATAGCCAGATCTCGCGGCCGCGAAAGTCATCGGCAATGACTGGTTCTTCATCCGAGCTGAGTTTTGCGCTGCTATAAAGATTTCCCAGGTAGAATAGTAGCAACAGCAAGAGCACCACTCCCTCGAATCTGCTTCATTGCAGATCCCACAGCATTGCCGCGGCCACCAAGGTGACCACCATGAGAAAGAAGCCATCGCGATGGATCATCACGTCGGCGGTTTTCAAATTGCGGATGATCGCGACACCACCAAGGATAATGCCATTTTGAAGATATTCGAATCAATCATATTGCCGACGGAAATGTCGCCAGCCCCGCGGATAGCCCCTCATACGGAGACTCATCATTCTGGGGCAGAAGTCCCGAACGCTACAAACGTCAGCCCAATGATGAGATTTGAGACGCCAATGCGTCAGCCGATTCGAGCAGAGGAATCCACTAACCACCCTGCTGCCTGACACATAAGAATAAAGCAGATCAGTAAGATTGTCGAATCGATTAAGATTTCCATCGCGCAGTTCCTGAACCATTTTTAGTTTCGGAGTGGCCAATTTTTCTCACTGCTGCACTATCGTAGTGGGCAATCGACTTCTTAGTAACACCCGTGAGGCGAATGGCAGCCTGGGATGGTGAGACAAAAGAGACGGTGGGTACGGACAATCCGAACCTGCTGTTATCATTGTTGCCATGAGAATTCAAAGATGGACTAAAATTTGATTGGACCAACGATCGTCACCATCATTAGGGCCATCATAATTGACCAAGCTTATGCCAGCTATATGCCAGTATCGGTATGGCGGCCAACGGCTTCTGATTTGTTCGTGTTCTTTTGTGGCAAGCCATTGAATGCAGCGAATGGATTTCAAAAAGAATTTGAACCTCTCCATCCTGGACGACAGATTTGATCAATAGTGAAGATAGAATGGCTATTTGGACCGAAGGGGTAACATCAACTGGTCGGATCGGGTTAAGGCGTGGGCTCCAGAAATATCTTTGGGGTGATTTGTTTCATCTGCTCGCGATAATTCAGATATTGTTTGGTGTATTGAGAAACGTCCAGGCCTTTTTCCTGGGCGATTTTGATTTCGTTTTCTAAATTGGCCAATATGGTTTCGAGCCGACGTCGCCTTAACAGTACCAGGCAATCTGCGGCCAATCTTTGAAGATCAACGTCATCGCTATAGCTGGTGCTCATCAGATGGGCAAGCCGCGCAGCGATGGTTGGATCTGTGATGGATTCTAACACCTGCTGCGGCATGGCGAAATGACTTTGGTGATATAGTTGTCGGATAGTGGAAAATATGGATTTCATTTCTGGATCGGATAGTTCATCCTCAGATAAATGGCGGCTGATGAAAGCAAGCAGCTCGTTGTTTTGAAGGGCTAACCGTACCAGATCTTCTTCAGCTAATTCATATTTTGATTTTGGTCGCGGTTTCATTCTGGGGGTATTGGCTTGATCGGGAACAACGATTCCGGGCCGAGAGGAACTGCTCCGCTTCATGTAAAGCAAGCGATCCATCAGCGAGCGTTCATCCAGACCAAAATGTTCGGCAACTTCTTTGAGAGCCAGGTTCTGCTTAATGCTATCTTTGACATGAGAGATGGATTCCAGCAATGAGTTGATCAGTTGGGATTTTCCTTGGCTGGAGGAGATGTCTATGGTTCGCGATAGGGTGTCGATCTTAAATTTGATGATCGATTTCGCAAAGGAGAGAACCTGTTTGAAATCATCGACGCCGCGCTGCCGTACAAAGCTGTCTGGGTCATATCCCGGCGGCAGGGTCACGATGCTCACTTCCAGGCCCTCGTCCAGAAATATATCGGCGCTACGCATCGCCGCCAACGAGCCAGCGGTGTCGGCATCATACAACAGCATCACATTTTCGGCGAAACGCCGGATCAGGCGCGCTTGGGCCGAGGTCAGCGCAGTGCCCGAAGCTGCAACAACGTTCCGAATGCCAGCCTGATACAAGCTTATGAGATCGAAATATCCCTCAACCAAAATCGCTTGATTCTCAGCCTTGATGGCATCGCGGCTTTGGTATAGCCCAAACAAGATCTGTCCCTTTTGATAGATCGGGGTCTCGGGCGAATTGATGTATTTGGGCGAATCGTCTTCGATGAGCCTTCGCGCGCCAAAGCCAAGCACTTTCTTGTATAAATCGACAATCGGGACCATGAGACGGCCACGAAAACGATCATAATATCCCCTCGCATCGCGTTTGATAATAAGGCCGGCCTTGAGCAACACGTCCAGTGAAACGGAATCCTTTTGGGCCTGCCGGATTAAGCCATCCCAATCGGGCAGCGAATATCCCAACCCAAAGGTTTTGATCATTTCCCGGCTGATGCCTCGAGCGTGGAGATAATTCAGCGCGTCCTTTCCGATCGGAGCGAGCAAATTTTTATAGAAGAAATTGGCTGCCCAGCGATTCACAAAATAAAGCGCCTCACGCTCCTTCTCACGACGATCATCGACCGGGGAGCGCGGCAATGAAATACCCGCTTTTTGGGCTAAAAACTCCACGGCCTCAATGAAGGACATCTTTTCCATTTCCATCAAGAAATTGAACACATTTCCACCCTTGTGGCAGCCGAAGCAATAATAAAGCTGCGTATTCGGATTGACATAGAAAGACGGCGACCGATCGGCATGAAATGGGCATAACCCCTGATAGCCCTTGCCTGATTTTTTCAAGGTGAGATAATTGGAAATGAGCCCCACAATGTCCGTTGCGTCACGAACCTGGGCAATCTTTTCTTCCGGGATTTTATAGTTCATGAAAACGACTGTTCGCTCATTTGATGAATTCTTGGATGTTTAGTAGCCGCCTGCAAAAATAGAGAATTTCAATCTAAAAATCAAGCAGAAAATCTCCTGCTCAAATCCCGCTATGAAAAGCACTGGACGAACGATGGATCGTTCAAATTTCGACGGCTGGTGTAGATTGGATTGGTCAATTCCGATAGAATTTGGCAGCGATCATCATGGACAGGGAATGTCGGGGCGAGGAATGGGGCTTCAGGTGAACAATTTGTTGGCCGTAATGGCTCACCCACTCAATTTCCGCTCGCGGAAAATCCCAGACCAAGCCAAGCGTCGCGCCAAGGATATGATGGTTTGGTAGAAACTCACTGAAAGATAATAGCGCAGGATCGATACCGTAGCGCTGATAATTGTACCCAGCGCGAATTTTCCAATGCTTCAGGATGCCGAGCTCTGCTCCGCACCGCCATTCTTGACGGCTTATTTTACCTGCGGCGTATAATCGACTGACATAATCGTTTTTTTCAATGCGAATCTGTCCATAGTGATATTCGACACCGCAAAATAGCGGAACGCCGCGAGGGATATAGCCAATGCCTAACGCTAACCGATTTTCCCAGTGATAGTCATCACCCCATAACAGATCAAAGTTGGGATGAATGGCCCAGTCATTGGAATAATTGTGATCCAACGACCAACCCAAACGCAATGGCCAATGATGCAATTGGATCCGATTCTTCCAATGAATTTCCGAGCCGAGAAGTCTCCAGCGACCATCGTTGATCGGTTTGATGCTACTTTCGAACATATCGAGCGTCTGGATTTGGTAACCGATGAGCACGGCCGATTCCATAAGAGCGGCTATTTTCAATTGGAGTTGCCATAGAGAGCGAAATTGGCGGCAAGTGGTAAATTGTTCGAAAGCACCGAATCGTTGCACACCGATTTTCTCGCCTCGCAACATGGTAATGACGATGGTTCGCTGCTCGGTTTCACTCATGTTCTGAACGTCACTGAATTGCTGAATATTGTGGTAGCGAAACAATAGGCCCAGGGTCAAATGATCCGAAATTTGCCAGGCGAGTCCAGAGCCTATTTCAAATGATCGATCAATGGTGCGAGGATATGGAAAATTATTTTTCAGACCAGATTCGATGTAATAGCCCAGCGAAGCACCCCAGAAGAGCCGCTGCCCTATGATTGAGCGGCTATATTGCGCCGCAATGGAGGGTCCCCAATGTTCCATATTGCCTTCGGTTTCGTCGAGCAAACGGAATGGATGCTCCGCATAGGGGGTGCGAAGGATGGCGCGATGGACATGCATTGAATTAACCGCATGGTAATGAGCGGCCCCCCAAAAGGCCTGATTGCGATCTAAAATTTTCACGCCTTCAAAAGATGCGGTGAAATCCAATAGCCTTTCCGGTTCATAGGCCCGTCTGAAGCCACCGAACATGGCATTGGTGCGGCTTAAGAAAGTGAACCAATTCTGACATTGATCTTTGATCAGCCAAGCGGGATTGCCCCCGAAATCATATAAATTAAGTCCACTGGTTTCGCTGTCAACGATAAGACCCAAATGGCCGACGCTGACGATTTTCAAATCGACCATTTGAGCCATGTTCCGCGCTGGAAACATTAGTACCAGGCCAATGAGGGCTTGATAGAAGAAACAAAATTTTGGTTTCCGGTTGAATGGTTGTTCGAATGATCGCATGATGATCTCCGATTGGCATCGAAACCAATATGCTAAGCGAGGCCAGAGGCAAATATAGGGAGAAATTGATTAGAAAGCAAGGTGAAAATTTTTGGGGAATCGCGATGGTCGGATTTGTTCATCGAATATTGGAACACCACAATTGTCGATTCATTGGATCAATGCTTTAACAGCATCCGCCATTCGCCTTGTCAAATGGATATTTGCGTGAAACGATAGAGATGGATACGGATAAAACCTACGGATTCTCAAGCGAGATTATCTTCATTAGCAAATTTGGTGAAAACACCGCATTCGTTGGTCATTTGCCCTGGTGATGGGATGCCGAGCGCTCTCAATTCGGACATTAAGTGCCAATAAATCATAATAATTTCAAGCCGGGCGGAATTGTTAATTTTCTGGCATGAAAGTTGTTTTTGTTCATACCGATTGCTGATGCGTAAGTCGCTGTTGTCCAAGTCATGATTCATTGCTGTGTGCCTGTTTTCATGTGATAGCATCCCGCAGGTTTAGGTAGGGCGACTCACGGAAACTCAACTATGCTATCACCTTCGGGGCAGGATCGACTAAACCTGCGGGAATTTTTTTGAACAACAAAGGTGGGACGACTTTTCCATCAACTAATCCTGATATTCCTGGGGGATGACATAGAATGCAGGCGGTCAGGCTTATTTTCCAGCTTGGTTTCACAGCTTATGAAGCTTGATTGCCTGCTTTTTTTAGCACGTTGTTCATGCGCCAAGTTCCGAAGACGCTGGATCACTCCAACTATCCTCAGCCATGCACTTCAATATCCAATCAACGTAACATAAGGAGAGCGAACATGAGAGCAAAACAAGCGATGTTAGTTGTGGTTGCTGGACTTTTAATGGCGAGCGGTTTATCGGGTCAGAGTTGGGACCATGCCAAAGGGATCGGTGTGACTGGCAATGTGTTTAAATTCGTTGGCGGGAATGTCGATCGCGCCGCCTTAGGCACCGGGGCTGCGTTATCGCTGCGATATGGATTATCCCCATACCTGTTATTTGATCTGAATCTGAATTATGGCAGCTTTAAGCCCACGGAGTTGGGCAAGCGTTTTGCCGCCGATGATGCTGCGCCGTATCGGACCTTCACCTTTCCTCTGGCCCTGGAACTTAAGGTAACACCAGCGCCTGAAGCGGCGATCAAACCCTACGGTTTCTTTGGCGCTGGAGCTTATGTGTGGGATTTGCGCGACGAGAGCGCAGAGAAGAAAAGCGTGTTTAAGGATCGGGCATTGGTCTGGGGGAACAGTGTTTACGGAGAAACGCAAATAAACCCCTTGTTCAATATCGGCGCCGGGGTGGAAACGTTTTTAACGCCTGGCCTGGCTTTGGACCTGCAAGCCGGTATCCATGCGCTGGCTTATAGCGATCGGAAAGACAATGTCGGTTATGCCGATGAAAATGGCTATGCGCCGTTCGGTCGTGCCACGCTGTCATTTTATTTCGGCTATTTTAAAGACACCGACAAGGATGGAATCGAAGATAAAAAGGATGCCGATCCCAAGCACGCCGAGGATTTCGATGGCTTCCAGGATAAAGATGGGGCTCCGGATTATGACAACGATAAGGATGGCGTATTGGATCAGCAGGATCAGGCGCCCAATGAACCCGAAGATAAAGATGGCTTTCAGGATCAAGATGGGGTGCCAGATCCCGATAACGATGGGGATGGCATTCCTGATGTACGAGATAAAGCAGCCAACCAGCCGGAAGATTTCGATAAATTTCAGGATGAGGACGGTGTACCTGACCCGGATAATGATGGCGACGGGATTGTTGATGCCAGGGATCAGTGCCCCGGGACGGATGCCACAATGGCTCGTGGGGAGAACACCAAAGAGACCTTGAATGGTTATCAAGATGACGATGGCTGTCCTGATACCAAACCGATGCCAGTCATGGAGAAAAAGGGTGCCAAATTAACCCTCAAAGGCGTGAATTTTGAGACCGGCAGTGCTGAGCTAACACCAGAATCATTTGCCATCCTGGATGAAGTGATCCCGGGATTAAAGGACAATCCCGAAGTGATGATTGAGATTCGGGGCTATACGGACAGTCAGGGTGCTGCGGCTGCAAATCAGCGATTATCGGAACGGCGGGCGAAGGCGGTGATGCAATATTTGATCGATCACGGGATCGAGGCCTCGCGGCTGCGGGCTGTGGGATTTGGCGAAAAAGATCCAGTTGCTTCGAACGAGACGCCAGAGGGGCGGGCCCAGAACCGCCGGATCGAAATGGTGAGGATCAAATAAGCTTCGCGCAAAGCATAGCGGGGGTACCAGCAAGAGGATGAGTCCTCAATGGGCGATGGCACGCACGGTGGGCCATTGCCCTTTTTATTTTGAAATCCGACAATTATTCCACCCATAAAGGCCTACAATTTCGTATAAATGAAATTGAAAAAGAGATCTGACAAAGCAGCGCGCTTGAGCCGAAAAATGGCGATCGGCTTTCCAGATGGTCCATGGCTCAATTTGGCGATTGATCGAGCGGAAAGCAGGGATCGTGGAGCTAAAGGTATCGGTAGAATTCGATTGGTGTCAGCTCAATGAACTGGTCAGTGAATTGAACAATATGGGATCGAATTTCCTGACATAGGTGGCATTTCGCAATATAGCCTTCTGGGGATGGTTGAAAATTGAATTGATCTCGAGCCAGTTGAAGCAAGCCTTCGACTCCAGAGTGGACCAGGATATCAAGGATGGGGCGTTCTTCAAGATCGATGCCTTCGATGAGTTTCCCGAGGTGGTGGGCATCGCCGAGAGAGAGTCCAGCGCAGAAGCTGGCAATATAATTGCCATACGGATCAATATGAATGTGTTCGGGATTGGTCAATTCGGCATGGCAATTTTGATGGAAGTAGGCCTCGGCCGGGCGCTTTTGATACAAAAAATTGAGTCGAGAAGCAGCTCGGCCAATGGGGATCAACCCGAAGTTTTCGATAAACGAACGAGCGGCTTGCTCATATCCCACGGTGTTGAGATAGCGATTGAACGGGATCTGGATCTGAGGGTTGTAGTCCTGAAGTTGATTGTAGAAATAACTGGTGTAAACCAGCACATTATAAGGCCCGTAGATCTCGCGGGCGATATTAATAGCGCGATCGGTTCGCTCAAATGGGATGAACTCATTGTGAAACGGCGAAACGCTGATCAGGACGGCGGGAAGACCCGACTCGCGCAATAGATTGAATTGATAGGCTGTTAGATCATCGTCCTCGCACCAGAACGCATTTGTTTCCACGTATTGCAATGGAACCTGATGCTCGATCGCCAATTCCACTGCTCGCAACGTCAATTCAAAATTGAGAAACGGCTCTCCGCCGCCGATGTGGATCCCCACCTGATCTGGAGCGTAGCGCTGGATCTGATCAAGATAGTGGGCCAAATCCGATTCGGTCATCCAGTCTCGCCACCGTGGACAACTGGCGTAAATGCAGTGCCGACAGGAGCAGCTGCATTGATACGATAAAATCAATCCACCCGATCGAAATGGCGGTATATTTAATTTCTTCATTGGTGAAATTTATTCGTTTGTTAAGCAATTTTTGGGATTAGGCCTGCTTCGTCACTGAACGAAAACGACAAATTTTGGTTGACACTGTCAGTGCGAGCGGAGCGAAGCAATCTCTTCGCTTTATGTGCTTCAATGCGATTGCTTCGGCATCCGCCAACTGGCGGACGCCTCGCAATAACCAGAAAATCTAAAAATAGCACCTTTTTTTTCACGCACTACTTAGTCAGATTAAGCACATCAATGATAGTAGCGCTATGCAAGCCGCTGAGCATCCATCCAAATCTGTCGGATGGTTGGATGAAATCTGACCAAATAGTATTCGCTAATCCATTTTTTACCTGACGCTAAGATAATTTTGATCCTGGCATCCAGATAGCGCCTTTGGGAATAACAACGATGCCATCTTTGATCCAGTAATTTTCCCCTTCTTCATAATCGATATGGGGCTTGGGTCGAATAATGACCCCATCTCCGATGCGGGCGTTCTTATCGATAATGGCTCGCTCGATGTAACAATTGCGGCCAATGCCCAGCGCCGGGCGATGATTTTTAGGGGCCTCCCAATTGGTTAAAATATCTTCGCCCTCAAAGAAATCCGCACCCATCATCACGACTTCTTTGAGCACGGTGCCCTCGTGAATATTGCTTCGCACGCCAATCACAGAATTGCTGATCTTAGCCCCGACGATATCCGACCCATCGCCGACGATGCTGTCCCGAATTTCTGATTGAATGATGCGGCTTGGTGGTAATGATCGGGCACGCGTATAAAATGGCCAGCCGGGATAATACAATTTAAATGGTGGATCAGGCTGCGCCAAAGAAATATTGGCTTCGAAAAAAGTCCGAATGGTTCCAATGTCCTTCCAATAATCTGCAAACGGATAGGCTGCCACTTTATATTGGGTAATGGCGAATGGAATAATATCCCGACCAAAATCGGTCCTCGCATAATCGGCCAATAGCGTGCTCAAGATGTTTGGATCGAACACATAGATGCCCATGGAGGCGAGGTACCGATCAGGGTCGATTTTCATATTCATGGCTTTGAACCACGCTGGTGGCGCTTTGAACCTGTCAATGATCTTCGGATCTTTGGGCTTCTCATGAAAATCTCGTATGAATCCGTCCCGATCAACTTTCAGTAATCCCAATTCTGGAGCTTCGGCTCTGGGCACGGGGTAGACGCACACGGTAATATCTGCATTTTTTTCTTCATGATATTCTAACAGGTCCGCATAGTTCATGCGATAGAGGTGATCGCCCGATAAGATGAGAATTAAGCGGGTGTCATAATACATGATATGGCGCCAGGTCGCACGAACGGCATCCGCCGTGCCCTGAAACCACTTATCTGCCTTTGGCGTTTGTTCTGCGGCTAAAATGTCAATGAAACCGTTGGAAAAGACATCAAATTGGTAGGTCTGCATAATATGGCGATGCAAACTGGCAGATAGAAACTGCGTGAGAACGAACATCCGTTTGATACCAGAGTTAATGCAGTTCGAAATTGGAATATCAATTAGTCGAAATTTCCCAGCAAAACCAACCGCTGGCTTGGCGCGCTCCAGGGTCAGTGGAAATAGCCGAGTGCCGCGCCCGCCGCCAAGTATAACCGCAGTAACTTCCTTCATATCGCTCCTCCCACATTTGCTGTTAGCAGATCATTTGATGTTCAACGCCATATTGTTCTTATGACCAATTCGTTCTCTTGATAACCAAACCTCTTGGAAAACCAAATCCGAAGGTCCCCAGGTCATTTTTCCATCAATATCCATTTACTATCATTCTGACCTTTCCGCATTCAAGATGCAGCCGTCGGTTTTTTTTGTCTTGAAACAGCGAATTCCCATGAAAGACGATTTATCCAGCTTGATTGATCCCCTGATGCATCATCGGCCAAGCTCCCCTTCGGAAGCGACATCCGATGGTTTGGCTGTTGCATAGAAAATGGAATTAAAAAGAAAACGAAACGTGCCGTGAGCCTGGCCTCGAAATAGAGCCGGAAAGCCAATAAGGATAATTCTCCCTTTGCCCCAAGGGACATCCATCAGGGCGCTGTGATTCGTCAAATATTTTTCCCCAGTCAGCCATCCGCTGAGCAGTGGGTTTTTGATCGCATACTGGATCACGCTGATCCCTTGCTTGCCTTCAAATACTGGGCTGCGCCAGAAGAAAATGGCCGCCTCTGGTTCAAAGCCATATCCAATGGGATGCTGATTGTCCACCGATACTTTCAAAATAGAACCGGGAATAAAAAAATCGGTGCGATCGATGGTGCTGACCAGATTTTTAATCCCCAGATGAAACCGTTTTATCGCAAATTCGGCGGCGCGATTAATGACAATGAGCGTTCCTCCTTGCTGGAGAAAAGTGCGCAAGTGACTTACCCCTGGTTCCCCGATCCCGCCACAATACTCGGCTGGCATGTCCTGCTCCGAGTTGCCCCGCACAATCGCCTGATCAGACATACTGGGAATGATAATGACATCCAGCTGTTGATTGAGCTGCCCATTCCTGATGTCGCGGTCCGAGACGCGCTGGTAGGGAAACTCAAATTGCTCAAGCACCCAGCGCGTCCATCCCTCGTCGATCGGGGCAGTCCAACTTTGATAGATGCCTAATCGAGCTGACGTCAATTCATAAAGCCGGATCATCGGTCTTAGCGGCAAGGCATTTAATTGAACGGCGAGACCGCTGATCAAATGGGGCAATTCTTCGAGCAACTGGTCGGTGCTGACCGTCATGAAGGTGCCAGCAGGAGAGATTTTGCCTTTCATTTCGAAGGGCTCTGCCGCCCAATACACGCGATGATGGTTGCGCAGCAGCCGATTGACCAAGATGATATCATCATTGCTCCGCTCATCCCAGGCATAACCGAAAGCGTTGGTGCATGGCTCCATTGTTCCGGTAGGTGGTGGAATGCGATCCACTTGTTCACTCGCCACCTGGAATGGCTCTTCGATGCGCACCACGTGCACGCCCATGAGCAATGGCAACTGATGAGCGACCACGTCATAAGGTGGTTTTAACGGACCATCCTGCGCAGTGAACGTCGCGGGATAATGCTGGGGCTCTAACAGCGTCCGGGCATAGCCGCCATAAGGCTGCGCCAAATAAATAATATAGCTCCCCGCAGGGAACTTCTCTCCATCGGCCGTAAAATCGGCCTGCGCGCGATGGATCTCCACCAGCCCCATCTGGAGCGTTTGCAGCATCTTGATCATGGCAGCAACATCTCGCTGTTGATCAGGGATGATAAAAGCGAACGGCGGCTCGGTTCGATTGACGGCCTTCTGATGAATCCGATAGAAATTCCTCAGCCAATGCTCTCGAAGTCGCGCCGCATGAATCAGCGCGGCATGGGCTGCCGAGTAATCATAATCAATGATATCCTTTAATGTCCATTCGCCGCCTTTCCAAGGCAGCGGCAGCGACACCGAGGGAGTTCGGACATCTGTGGAGAGTTCGTCGAATCGAATCGAAATTGGAGTGGCGATCCGAGCGCTGGCGGCTTCGGTCAGGATTCTCACCCCTCCGTGATAGTGATGATAGGCTCGGCCTGGCGTCCAGGCGTCGAAATCGCGGCTGTGCATTACCCCGGGTTTGCCCTCAGCCGTTAACTCTGCCGCGATAAAAGTCCCCAACATGGACGTATTCGCTTGAATTATCGGATCCACATTGGGCTCGAACGGATCGATATAGGGCGGCACAAATAGCCGAGCCCCGCGGCTCCCCATCTGATGCATATCCAACACGATCTGCGGATGCCATGCATTGTGGATTTTCAAGCTCAATTGGGACTCTATCTGGGTGAACATATACCAATCGCGATTGTTATCATGACCGACATACTTATGATACAGCCATGGCAATCCACAGCCTTCATAGGGCGTGCCGAGATATTTATTGTACCAATCCACCACCATTTGTATGCCATCCGGATGATGCATGGGGATCAACAGTAAAATGACATTGTCAAGAATCTCACGGGTGATCAGATCGTTCTGTGTCACCAAGTCATAAGCCAGCCGCATGGCCATTTGCGAGGCCCCGATCTCTGTGGCATGGATTGAGCAATTGATCATGACCACGGTTTTGCCATTGGCAAGGATATTCTCAAGCTCCTCATCTTTTATGCCTCGTGGATCGGCCAGACGCTGCTGGTATGCCCGGTATTTTTCTAAATTGATAAGATGATCGCTGCCAGTGATGTAAGCGACAATAAACGGGTTGCCTTCTGTGGTCTTACCCACTTCTTCCACGAATATCTTATCGCTGGCAGCATCGAGTAAATGGAAATATTCGATAATTTGATGCATATCGGCCAATTTTCTGGGCTCGCCGACATCAAAACCGAGGAAATCTTTGGGCGATGGAACCTGTGCGGAGGTAGGCCATGATAGAAATAAAATGGGTAGGATCACCAATTGAACCAAACTATTTCTCATGGGTCGAACCTTAAACGATGATTTGTGTGCAATAAAGCGAAGATTTGATCGGCCAATACCTCATCGATCTTACATGAAATCTGACACATCCATTATACCATTTTTATATGAAATTATCAAGCCCTTTTTCTGAATAATCCAGATCAATCTATTATTCCACGTGAATCAAAATGCTCAACTCAACCCATCGTCCGTGAGGGATATCGATTTTGCATGCTGTGAAATGATGATGACATGCAGACGGAGGAATGCCATTGCGCTATTTTGCATACATCACTTTGCCGCCAACGATGGTATAAATCACCTCGGTCTGCAAGATCTCATCGTCGGGGATCGTTAAAATGTCTTTCGATAGCACGGTGATATCTGCCAATTTTCCCGGAAGCAAAGTCCCTTTAATGTGCTCCTCGAAAGCTGCATAGGCGCCGTTGATCGTGTAGCTGCGCAGGGCCTGCTCGCGCGTCATCTTCTGGTCTGGGAAAAATGCCTCGCCATTGTTCATTTTGCGGGTGACCAGAGCGTAAAAATTCGCGATGGGATCGATGGGCTCAACTGGCACATCCGTGCCATTGGCGATGATAGCCCCGGATTGGATCAGCTTCTGCCAGACATAGGCACCCTCCTGAGCCCGTTGTTCGCCCAATCGTTTGATCACCCAGGGGCCATCCGACGTACAATGGATGCCCTGCATGGCAGCGATGACGCCCAATTGGCCAAATCGTGCGATGTCATCTGGATGCAGATGCTGGGCATGCTCAATGCGCCAGCGCAGATCCTTTTTCTCAGGATGCAATCGAAAGGCCGCTTCGTAAATATTTAGCGTTTCCCGATTGGCGCGATCGCCAATGGCATGGGTACAAAGCTGAAAATCATGCTCGATGGCAATTCGGGCAGTTTCAGTCATTTGGTCAATCGGCTCGGTGTTCAACCCCACGCTGGTCGGAAGACTCTGGTACGGTTCTAACAGCCAAGCCCCATGAGAGCCCAATGCTCCATCAATCAGCCGTTTGATGGCGCGCACCGTGAGCCGATGATCACCATAGTTGATAAGGCGATAGCCGTTCAGTTTTTGCTCCAATTGCGGATTGCTCTCGCTGATCATCACGTAGAGCCGCACCAGCATCTTGCCCTGATCGACCATTTGCTTGAAGAAGTCGATCGTTTCGAACGAAGATCCAGCATCGTGAAAACTAGTGATCCCGTGCCTCAGGCATTCCTGTACCGCCATATCGAACGCTTTCACGTGATCAGCAAATCGCTGTTCTGGCGTTCGACCGTGCAGATAGTCCCGCATGGCCATCGCAATCAACGCCTGCGCCTCTTCGCGGAACGCTCCGATCGGGTTTCCGTCTTTATCTCGAACGATCTCTCCACCCGCTGGATTGGGGGTTGCTCGGCTGATCCCAGCCAATTCCATCGCCTTGGCATTGGCCAGACCAGCGTGTCCACTGGCATGGGTGAGAAATACTGGATTGTCCGGCGAAACTTTGCTCAATTCAAAATGAAACGGCAAGCCCTCCACGTTCGGTTGCGGCGGCTTATCCCATTTCTCCTGGTGCCAGCCCCGGCCCAGAATCCATTCTCCTGGCGCTGCATTTTTTTCTGCCTCTGCCACCATCGCCACAATTTCATCCCAATTCTTTGCTCGGGTCAAATCCAGCCGCATTTTCGATTGCCCCAAGCTCATGAAATGCCCATGACTATCGATCAGGCCTGGAATGGCCAGTTTGCCTTGCAGATCAATAACTTTGGTCGTTGGTGAAATGTACGGCTTGATTTGTTCATTGCTGCCGACGGCCACGATCCGATCCGATTTCGCGGCCAATGCCTGTGCCTCAGGATTGGTCTCATCCAGCGTGATGATCTTGCCATTGATGAGCACCAAATCGGCAGATGGTCCCTGCCCAACGCAACAATGGAATCCAGAAACGAAGAATATGGCTATCAGAGCAAAGATACAATTCAAGTATTTCATATCCATCGCCTTTTCGAATAGTGATGATATTTTCAGAACTGCATCGTCCGCGTAAAAAAGCAATTGTTTGAGAACAACGCGAGCCGATCTCATTTAAAAAATATTTTTCTTCTATCAAAGTAAGAGGGTCCCGGTCGGTCGTTCGATTTTTTTGATGTTCGATCGATCTGTCACCAAAGCTTCACTCACTTTTCTTGTTGAATCTTTTTAACAATTCGCTCCACTTCGGTCATCACCCGCATCAAATTTCCTCCCCAGATTTTGCGAATCTGCTGTTCCGAGTAACCTCGCTTGACCAATTCCAGGGTGATGTTGCCCATTTGGCTGACATCATTACAGCCCTCTACGCCGCCACCGCCGTCGAAATCGGTCCCAATACCGACATGGTCGATGCCAGCAACTTTAACAATGTGATCGATATGATCAACAACGTCCGATACAGTTGCCAGCTTGCGGGGATATTTTTCATTGAGCTCATACCACTCCTGGCGCGCTTTGCGCTGCTCATCCTCAGTAAGCTGATCGAAGTTCTTATATTTCTGCTCCAGCAATTGAAAAGCGGCATCGCGTTCCGGATTGGGCTCTGGCTTTTTGACGTAATCGCTCATGATGCACATTTGGATAACGCCGCCGTTTTCGGCAAGTTTTTTCAGCATGGCATCGCTCAGATTACGGGGATGGTCGCACAATGCCCGAGCACAGGAATGCGAAGCGATAACAGGAGCTTTCGATAGGGCGATGACATCATAGAAAGTTTCGTCAGAGACATGGGAGATATCGATCATCATCCCAATCCGATTCATTTCCGCAACCACTTGCTCGCCAAAGCGACTTAGGCCATGATGCTCGGTTGTATCGGTGGAGGAATCGCAGATGTCGTTATTTTTCGTATGGCATAGAGTGACATAACGAGCGCCGAGGTTATAATATTTTTTGATGAGCGATAGATCATTGCCTATCGGGTACCCGTTTTCCATGCCGATGAAAATGGCTCGTTTCCCAAGCTTTTCAAGTCGATAGGCGTCTTTGGGACTAAGAGCTAACTCTGCCAGGTCGTGATGTTGTTTTAGAGATGCATGAATTGCTTCAAAAGTCTTCAGAGCGGTGGCTTGGGCGCGTGCATTGCCTGCCTCGTTTCTCTCTCCTTGGCCCACAAAGACCGCAAAAAAGACGGCATCTAACCCGCCTTGTCGCATCCGGGGGAGATCTAACTTACCCGAGCGCGGATTTGGTTCGTGATATTGGCCCAGGTCAAAATCGCTTCGCAGCATGCGCAGCGGCGTATCGACATGAGAATCAACCGTCAGAACTTTGTCATGGATCTTTGCCGCCTTTTTTACCATTCGAGGATCCATGCTCTGAGCAGAAAAAGTGAAGAATGCCAGAATTGCGACCAGCAACAAGCGAATTTCAGAGGTCCACATAACTAATTCCTTTCGATGAAAAAAAGAGACCCACGCATGAATGTTCATGCCTATTATTGAATCATGACCGACGAAAAATCAATTTTATGTGGTTAGAGGAGCATTTTAAATGCTGCTTTAACATTTTTCATAGCAGAATATACGCAAAAAAAATTTCGCCGTCCAGCAAAAAAATGGCTTTTTACAAATGTCCAACGATGCCATTTTCAGCCATAGTGGCTCGTGATAAAATGTATACTCGAATAGCGAGGGAGGAATAGAGGCTATGGGGAGATTATTTTGCTTGCATTTTTAAAAATTGTTTCATATATTTGCCACGTTTTTTTGAAAAAACAGAACTGAAAAAAACAGCGAGGTTTCCTTTTATGGTCTGACATACTTTTAAACGGTTATTTATAAGGAGTAAAAGGAATGTACCTACCCAAAGAAATGTTTTTCACCACTGGTGTCGGGCATCACAAAGACAAATTAACTTCTTTCGAATTGGCACTGCGTGATGCAGGTATCGCACAGTTTAACATTGTAAGGGTCTCTTCAATTTTTCCTCCCCACTGCAAAATCATCTCAAAAGAAGAAGGGTTAAAAAAATTAAAAGACGGGCAAATCCTATTTACGGTTCTCTCAGACATATCCACCAATGAGTACGGGAGACTGATTGCCGCGGCTATTGGCGCCGCGATTCCAATGGATAGTTCGCTACATGGCTATTTAAGTGAATACCATGATTTCGGCAAGCCAGAAAAAGAAGCAGGCGAATATGCTGAAGACATCGCCGCCTACATGTTAGCCACTATTTTGGCTGGTTCTAAAGAAGAGATTGATTGGGATAGCACAAAAGACATCTGGAAAATGAACGATAAGTTGATAAAGACGCAGAATATCGCTGTGGCAACGACTGGCAAGCAGAACAATTATTGGACCACCTGCCTGGCGGCGGCTATTTTGATCGGTTAAGCGACGACGGCCTCAATCTCTGGAATCAGATACCATCGACCCTGAGAGATGGCTCCTGGATCAGGGTATGGAAAGCGCTTGGATCTGGTATAAGCGAATTTGTTCGTTCACTTCGGACAAGACGATGCCCCAGATCAAAGGGATAGATCCATCTTTTCTTCGAAGGATCTCAAATCCAACTTCTGCGCAGGGCCATGTATCTGATCCAGTCTGTATTTTATTAAAAGGTGATCCCCTTTGCTCGCTGATCGCTCGATCACCTTTGAGCGGAAAGGGATAGTTCCGGTGTGCTCACCATCAGGAGATGTTTCCCATTCAAGATCTGATAGGCGTTGGCAAGAGCTTCGTCTTTGGCTTTGCCAGCCTGGTGAGAGAAAAGGGGATTACCTGAATTTAAAGATCAAAAAATGTAATGGGCTTCAATTCAGAATTATGCAAATGAAAAGTTAACGGGCAGCATTCAAGGTGTCAACCATAAAGTGGAGTTGGAAATGGAAAATCACCATAAAGATTTTATGGGCGAATATTGTGATTATGAAAGCGCGCGAGTTGTGGTATTGTCTGTCCCGTTGGAGCGCTCGACATCCTATTTGCAAGGGACCGCGGCTGGCCCGAAGGCGATCATCGCCGCCTCGTACAATGTCGAGCTGTATGATTTGCAATTGAACGATGAGCCATATCGCTATGGTATTCATACCTTGCCGTCATTGGAGCTACCGGTCGATCTGGCAATTGAAACCGCCCTCGACAGAATTCAGCAAGCCACGGCAGCCGTGTTGGATGATAAAAAATTTCCGGTCATTCTGGGCGGCGAACATACCCTGTCCTATCCAGTCTTCCTTGCTTTTTACCAGCGCTATCCCAATTTGAGCGTCTTGCATCTCGATGCCCACACCGACCTGCGCGATCAATACTTAAATGACCCTTTCAGCCATGCCTGTGTCATGCGCCGGATCCGAACCCATACAAAAAATATCGTCTCTGTTGGCATTCGAAGTGTTTCTCCTGAAGAGATCGAATATATTCGCCAGGAACAACCAATCATTTATTATGACCACCACCTCCAACGAACGGAGATGCCTATTGAGCAAATCCTTGCAGAGCTTACCTCGGATGTGTTCATTACTTTTGATCTCGATGCTATTAATCCTGCTGAACTGCCATCGGTCGGCACCCCAGAGCCCGGAGGCTTGGGATGGTATCAGGTGGTCAATCTGTTTAATGCCGTGTTCCGCAGCAAAAATGTTGTCGGATTTGATGTGGTCGAATTAAAGCCGGATGGAATTAACATCCATTCGGATTTCTGGGCAGCAAAAATGATCTATAAAATGATCGGGTTGAAGATGAGACAGCGCAGTGATTGATCTGCTATCATCCGATGCGAGGATATGCCACATGATATGATCACAGATCACATCGATTGGCTCTGTGAGGTTGGCGTCCAGCCCCGCGATTTGCTTTTTTCTAATAATTTTGGCATGAAAACGAGTTAAGCTACCCTCCCGCCTTTAACCAACATTTCGCTTGACTTTCTTTGACTTTATTGCTACATTTATTCAGTTCAAAATTCTTGCCGAGCGATCAACGAAGATGGGCATCAAACAAAGGCTTCTGTGGCAATCAATCGGATAGGAGGCCATGCCAGAACCAAAAGCCACTGGGAAAGTCCATGAGCGAAATATTGGTGCCGGCTTAAGAACCGAGTTTCCGAATCGAGGGTGATTGAGGAAAGGCCCACTGGTTTCGGTGCACCACCTGCAGGGCAAACGGGAAGAGCTCGATCTTAACTCTCTGGAAGGATCGGTTTAGCATGCTAATCTCGTTTTCCATGATTGTAGGCTGGCGGTGAGCCGAGCAGCGGAAATTGGAATCATTCATGCGGAAAAGGTCAATATTCGCTCCGCGCCAGGAATGGCGTTCAGGCTCAGCATGCTGAGCAGCAAAGATGAAGAGGAGGTAAAGCCGAAGGGTTGATTCTTATTTGACTTTGGCCAATGAGTCGGCTAATGGCTTGGCCCAGTGCTATATTTCAGTATGGGTCATTTTTCACAATGACATCTGGGTGCTGGGGTGCGATCATTAGCCAAGGATATGAAATATAGCAAAGCATAAATGAGTCAGCTTTAAAAATAGAGAATCTCAAGAAATTTTGTGAGAGCTGGTCGTAGCGAGGCATTTATACTCAACTGGCAGGAGGGAGTGTTTCGCTCCGTTTAGAGTGACGGGCACATCAGGCGTTTTCGCACGCATGGTCTGCTTGCATTGACGTCGCCCAAAAGTTGGTTTTTAAAGTGGCTCGTGAATGGATAGGCAAAATTATTGTGAAGTGGTAATGAATGGAACGATCGACCAATCCCCAATTGGATCAAATTTTGGGAAAAGAATTCCCTTGCTTGGACCATGGTTTTGTCCGACTTATTGATTACATGGGCTCGGACGAAGCCATCGTTCAGGCGGCGCGGGTGTCGTATGGCAAAGGAACCAAAAAGCTGCAACAGGATCGGGATTTGATCCGCTATTTGATGCGCCATCAACATACCAGTCCATTTGAAATGGTGGAATTCAAATTTCATTGCAAGTTGCCGATTTTCGTGGCGAGGCAGTGGATCCGGCACCGGATGGCCAGTGTCAATGAATATTCGTTGCGCTATTCCCAGGCCCAGAACGAATTTTATCTGCCTTCACCAGAGGTGATCCGCAAGCAATCGACCACCAACCGCCAGGGCAGATCAGACCAGACCTTGCCATTTGAGCTTCAGCAGCAGGTCCTGGAGGTGATGAAAAAGCATATTCAGCAGCTTTGGCAAGATTATGAGCAGTTTCAACAAATGGATTTAGCGCGGGAACTGGCGCGAATTCAATTGCCAGTGTCGTTGTACACGGAATGGTATTGGAAAATTGACCTTCACAATCTTCTTCATTTTTTAAAGCTAAGGTTAGATCCCACGGCCCAATATGAGATTCAGGTATATGCTCGGGCCATTGCCGAGATTGTGAAAATCGCTGTCCCGCTCACTTGGGAGGCATTTGAGGATTATGTTCTCGAAGCCAGGACCTTTTCGCGGCTGGAGCTATTGGTGCTCAAACAGGCCTTGGGCCAAATCCCTGCTCCGATCGATTGGCAATCACTGATGCAAAATCAGGGACTTTCCAAACGGGAGATCCAGGAATTCCTCGAAAAAATCGGGGCGACTTCGGCGGAATAGCTGAGTTGTCGATTGGCAGCGCTCGACCATCGCCGATCCGATTGATCGAATCAACGGTCTCGGTCGCTCTTGGGGGGCATTGAGAAAGCTTCAACAGCGTGCTATTTTGTGCGACAATGAATGATCACGTGGCAAAATGATTTTCGAAATAAAGCAATTTCAGTGATGCTGGCATAACAAACAAGGTTCGTCGATGAAGGATCAAATAGAATATACTGTAGTAGACCGATTTTTAAAATATGTTCGGTACGATACGCAATCGGCAGAGGGGGCTGATCGCTATCCTAGCACCGAGGGACAGAAGATTTTGGGGCAGGAATTAGTGAAGGAACTGAGGGCGATGGGATTAGCCGACGCCGGGATGGATGAGTATGGATATGTAACCGCCACGGTGGAAGCGAGCATTTCCCGACCAGTGCCGACCATCGGCCTGATTGCCCATTTGGATACCTCGCCGGATGTATCTGGCAAAAACGTCACGCCGATTGTTCATCGCAAATATCAAGGGGGCGATATTGTCCTGCCAGGCGATCCGAATCAGATCATTCGCTGGACTGAAAACCCATCCCTGGCCCATCAGATCGGCACGGACATCATCACTGCTGATGGCACAACGCTGCTTGGCGCAGACAACAAAGCTGGTATCGCCGAGATTTTTGCGGCCGTCGATTACCTGGTTCACCATCCAGAGATCGAGCATGGCCGGGTGCGGATCGCCATCACTCCGGACGAGGAGATCGGGCAGGGCACCAAATATTTTGATGTCCAGCAATTCGGCGCTGATTATGCCTATACCATCGATGGCCAGGAGGCTGGCGAAATAGAGGTTGAAACATTTTGTGCGGATACGGTGATCGTCAAACTATTTGGCAAGAACATTCATCCTGGTTATGCGAAACACAAGATGATCAACGCAATAAAGATCGCCAGCCGATTGATTGAGGCGCTGCCCAAGGATCGCCTCTCCCCAGAAACCACCGAAGGCCGCGATGGATACATCCATCCCAATGTTTTAACCGCGCGCGTGGAACAGGCGGAACTTCGATTTTTGATTCGAGATTTTGAACTGGAAGGATTGAAACACCATGAGGAATTTTTAAAGCAATTGTGCGATCGAATTGTGGCAGAATACCCTGGCGCTCGGCTCGATTTCCAGGTTGAAGAATCGTATCGGAACATGAAATATAAACTGGACGAGCAACCACAGGTCGTGGCGAACGCCATAGAGGCTATTCGACGCAGCGGGCTTACCCCACGTACCAATATCGTCCGCGGCGGAACCGATGGCGCTCGGCTTTGTTATCAAGGGCTTCCCACGCCCAATCTGTTCACCGGAGGGCATAATTTCCATTCGAAATTGGAATGGATTTCGGTTCGAGATATGCATAAGGCTGTGGATGTGATTATCAATTTGCTCAAAATTTGGGCAGAAGAATGACGATGCCATCCCATCTCGGTTTCTCGCTCGACCACCATAATGCCAGAGCGATGGGCATCGTATATCATTTTCAAATTGATAAGATTTCACCGGTCAGCTTATGTTGGCATTAATCATCCGATATTGGAAGTCATTGCTGATCTTGATCGTGTTGCTGGCCTCCTGGCTCTCGTTTTTCCATAGCGAGATCCCCAGACTCCATGGATTGGCCCGAATCATGGAGTCGCTTTATTACGCGATTAATTTATTCATCATCGGAGCGCTGGACATCGGATTTCCCCATGGATCATCGAGGCTTGCAATTATCATTCTCTGGATCTGCTATTTTTTAGCGCTACTGTGCACATTGAGTTTGGTCTATGAGGTCCTTCAAGAGCGGATTTTTAGCCGGCTCATGCCCATGCTTAAAGGGCACACTATTATCTGCGGTCTAGGAAGAAACGGCAAACTCATCTATCACCTCATTCGCCGATACTCGCCGCGACAACATAAGATCGTTCTCATCGACAGCGATTTCCAAAATCCTTATTTGGAGGCGCTGGGTCATGATCGGGGAACCTGGCTCATCAAAAATGACTTCACCAAATTGCCCGTACTGCTAAAAGCCCGTGTCCAGACGGCCAAGCGAGTATTCATTACGACCAACCGGGATCTCTCCAATTTAAAGGCATTGGTTGAGATCATCGATATTGAGCCAAAATCGCCCGATTTTAAGCTTTATTGTCATCTTGGCGATTTGAACTTGCATGCCAACTTTGGGGCCACGCTCTTCAAAGAGCCCAAGTTTTCCAATGTTATTTTATTTAATGGCTATCAAAGCGTGACTCGTCGCCTTTATCGCGATTGGGTGTTGAAAGGAGATTATTTGAAGCCCCAGGGAAACATTTTTGTGATCCTTGGCTTCGGCCGCTTCGGCCAGATGCTTTATAACCAGATTATCGCTGATCCAGGTAGATCCGAAAATGACGAAATCTTTATCGATACTTTGAAATCAAAATCCGGCTTTGAATTGGAACGATTCCAATATGCCTGGTCGTCAAGCCAACCCAAGGCTCCCTGCAAAATTCACCCCCCATCTTATCTTGACATGAACAATCCAGTATTATGGAACAAGCTGGTGGAATTAGATGAGAATGTGAAAAAACAAATGCTCATCTTTGCCTGCTCCGATAATGATATCCAGAACCTGAACCTGGCGATTTCGATGAAGTTAACTGGACCTCAGCGATTGAAGATCGCCAAGATCTTCTGCCGCATGTACTCGCATACCGCAAAAGAAATCAATGAAATCCTGGAGCGTCGCATCACCAAGAGCCAGGCCCGAGATATTATCTTGTTTCCGCTTCAGGAGGAACTGGAACAGGCATTTCGCAGCGAATTATTCATTGAATCTGATAATGAACCAGTCGGCTAATTTGCGGAGGAAACACGTGCACGATCGACTCCAATGGCGCCGATATCCTGGTAATCCGATTTTTCCAGCGGTGCCGAACACTTGGATGGAACACCAGACAGCAAATCCTGATCTGCTTAGATTGGGCGATACATATTTTATGTATTTTAGGGGACAACAAGGCGGGCATGACCGAATCGGTGTGGCGACGATCCCAGTGGATCAATTTGACGGAATCACCTGGCATATTTTTCCCGAGCCAGTGATCGACGTGGGTGGTCCTGGCGAGCCAGATGAACTTCATGCGCTTGATCCCGCCACGGTTATGGTGGACGGCATCGTTTATCTCTACTATTCGGCGGTTTCACCAACATGCCACCGCGCTGTTTGCCTAGCGACATCAGATGATGGATTTCATTTTATCAAATATCCGAACAACCCGATCCTCATCGGCGGGGGGCCGGAGATCGTCTTTCACAACGGGCTGTTCTACTTGTACTATTGGCAGCCAGCGAGACATGGCAGCGGATTTGAGATCCATCTGTCCACCTCAGTGGATGGCATTTGCTTCCACCCGATCTCCAATCAACCAGTCCTGGCCGTCGGCGAACCAGGAAGCTGGGATTGCTATAGCGTCGGAACGCCACGAATTTTCAAAGAGCATGACATGTATTATATGTTCTATTGCGGTTCTGATCGCTATGATGATTACCCCTGGTATGCTGGATTGGCCACATCGCGCGATCTAATTCACTGGCAAAAATATCGAGGTAATCCAATTTTTGGGCGCGGAGAGCCAGGAGAATGGGATGAGGGTGCGATTTGGTTCACCACGGTTGAAAAGGTCAACGGAACGTATTATCTCTGGTACGAAGGCTATGGTGGTGGGACCGCACGGGTTGAGCCTTATGGAAGTTATTTACAAGGAGGCAAATCTCAGATCGGCTTAGCAACGCTTCAATCCGATGAATTCTATGTCACTTGTTGATTTGATTTTTCAGGCTTTGAATTTCCTGCTCCATCTGGATCATTTTGAGATGAATCTGTTGAAAACCCTCGGGAGAGATAATGATCGGGGCTTTAATGGGCGAGCGATTATCATCGGTGTTCCAATTGAAAGAAAAGTGCCGCGGCTTATTGACATTAAAGCCCTCGGGCCAAAGGCGCTCGATCTTCGGAAACACCTTTAAAGCGCGCTGATGCCGAATGAAATTGATCGATACGCTCGTGCCTGGCGCGGTTTGCCCGATCTGGGCTTTAAGGACCTCTGGATTGGTGAGGGTCACTTCATTATATTTTACCAGGAGATCTCCCTTTTTCAAACCAACCCTCGCCGCTGGCGAGCCAGGATAAACGCGTTTCACGATCAATTTATTGCTGCGCAATGCATCGCTATCCAATTCTACCCCCAGCCATTTGATTTGCTGATGATGAAATTTAATGACATTGTTGATCGTAGCGATCACCTGGTTGATGGGAATCGCAATACTGCTGGAATAATCCAAAAAGCTCAAACCCACCGAAGAGATATCCGGTTCGATCTGGGCAGAGATAATCCCTATGATTTCCCCTCTGAGATTGAACACCGCGCCGCCAATATTGCCAGGATTAATTGAGACCGAGAGGATTAATCGGCCCTCCTCAGTAAATCCATTGATCAGCCCGAACGTGGCAAATGGAGAAAGGCCCATCGAATTGCCCAAGACCAGCACCAACGAATAGAGCGGCAATTGATCGGAATTGCCAAATTTGGGAGTTTCCAATTTGTTCGCTGTGATCTTCAATAGCGCCAGCCCGGTCATTTCATCCGTGCCGATGTATTCCGCTCCAACCGTAGTCCCATCACAGAATGTGACCTTGATCTCTTCGAAATCAGCCAGAATAGAAGCCCGGGTGATGATATAGCCTTCGGCATCATAAATGATCCCGGAACCGACAGTCCAATAGTTATCTTGCCGCTGCTCAGAACCCCCGCGAAACAATGAAAATAGCCCATTGTCCTTATCGACGGTATAAGAATGACTGGATCTGGCAGTCACAGTAACAACCGAATGTTTGGCGGATTGAATAAGTTGACTGATTTCTGATTGAAGACTTTCTAATGTTGGTGACTGCTGGGGAAAAAGAATGGACACCCACAACAAAATAATTGCACTGGCAATGGATATAATTTTCATAACTTGTTCAAATTCGAAGCGATATCATGATAGCCCAAACCCTGGTCATATCTAGTACGTCACGTTGGCAAAGTCATTAAACCAGGGTTTGGAATGATCTAAGAAAATAATCAAAATGGGCACATTCACAAGTTTCGATTCACTGAAGATTAATAGACTTTCGTTTCTAAAACCTTGGCAGACTCATACCACAGCAGGTTGTTTCTTATTTGGGTTGAATCAGGGTCATTGGCCTGATTTCTAACTCGAAAGGTTTCGGGTTGCGGTTGAAAATTGATCCTCGGTACTGGCTGTGTTTCGAAAATGAAGATGTAACGTTGATTGGTGGCAGGATCAATTTTTTCGACGCCGCCTTGATACCACTCATTATTTCTGCTGCCCTGAAGCGCAACCGCTCGGTTCGGCTGCCGTATTGCCACGGCTGCCAACACCACGAGAATAATAACCACCGCGGCAAAGCCATAGGCTGGAAGCCGAAATTGTCCAAGAGCAAACCAGCGTTCACGACGACGCCGTTCCAAGCTGCTCTCTAAGCTGATTCGCGCTCGCAGGATGGTCTCAAAATCTGGAGAGACGGTAATCTTGGGCAACGATCTCAAATCATGAATTAAATTCTTGACCCTCTTTACGCTCCGTTCACACCCTAAGCAGTCTTTCAAATGCTGCTCCATCAGCAATTGATCTTTTTGGTCAAGCCCTCCCTCGATATAGTCAGAGACCATTTCTTTAAACCGTTGACAACTGTCCATTGATATCCCTCATTTGTTAGCAGTTTCGGCGACTGTGACGGATGCTGATCATTGGATGATTTTCACGGATTCAGCAAAGCGCTTGTTTGACAAATCGTTTCCAACCAGCCAATTGCCCCCCATGCCGGAGCCATTTCCCTTCGTCATTAGCGCTCTAACATGTGCTTCAATTTCTCTTGCAGTTTGAGTCTTCCCCGATTCACCCGGGATTTCACAGTGCCCAGCGGTATATTGACAATCTGACTGATTTCTTCGTAAGAGAGCTGTTGAACATCTCGGAGCAAGATCACTTCACGAAACTTGGGTGACAGTTCATCGATCTCGCGATGAATGATCTCCTCTTTCATGCGACCATCGACGTCCTTTTCAGGATTGAACGCGTCGTCGGAAATATCGTAATCTTTCTCGTTATAGCCCAGATCGGAAATCGAAAAGAATTTTCTCCTTTTTCTTTTTCTAAGTTCTGTCTTCGCTAAGTTACCCGCAATCGTATAGATCCACGTAGAAAATTTCGCCACCTTTTGATAGGCTTTCCGATTGCGATAGACCCTTAAAAATGTCTCTTGAACTAAATCTTCGGCTTCCTCTGCATTCCCCAAAAACCGATACACAAAATTCAGCAATTGGTTCTTGTACCGCTTCACGATTAGATCGAAAGCGTACAAATCCCCGTTCTGAAATTTCTCAATCAAATCTTCATCTGAAAGCCTTGAACCTTTTTCTTCCTCGTACATTCAGATTTCCTTGCTAAAATTTTAACCGAAAGCTATTCTTAAAAGTTCCCAAAATTTTCTGAACCCTGACCGGCATCGCCTGGCTTCTCATCGCTTGATCAATCGGTAAATCAACAGTTCCATGACCAGTTCGGGTCGTTGATAGCTCGTTTTTAAATGCAAATCCGCTTCTGCTAGATGGGTAAACGAATTTCGAAATTGTTCAATAGAAAAATTGCTCGCTTGCTTCATCAGGTCATTTATGAAATAGTAATTTAATCCGACAATTTTGGATAGCTCGCTCGCGGATCGAATCCCCCGTTGCATATTTTCACGGATCTTCATGAGATTCACGAAGTGCCGCATCAATTGGATGATCATCCCTGTCGGCGATTCTCCCTGATCCAGTAGGTTAGCCAGAATGCCAAGCGATTGTGGCAAATTCTTCTGGCCAATGGCGTTACAAAGGTCAAAGATATTGAACTGCTTTGAGATACAAGTGACGGATTGCACATCTGCAATGGTGATCGTGGTGCGTGGAGAAATGCTGATCTCGATCTTAACCAGCTCGTTGACCAGGTCCAGCAGCGAATTTCCCACCTGAGCTTGTAGCAGCTGGGCAGCATTCGGATCGATGGTTAATTTCTTGGTTCGTACATAGTTTTCGATCCATCCAGGGACTTCATTATCATACAGTTTGCGACAATCCACGGTCACCGCTTGGTCGCAGATGGCGTTCTGCCATTTACCCGATGGTTTCTTTTCGGGCAATGTGAAAATCACACAGGTGGATTTCGACGGATGGCTCACGTAATCGGAGAGATACTTCAGGTCCGTTATTTTTAATTGCTGCATTTCCTTTATCACCACTACGCGACGTTGCGCCATCATGGGAAACGAGCGAGCGATGGCGATGATCTTATCTGCCGATATATCCCCGCCATAAAACATGTCATAATTAAAATCACGGGTCGCGCTATCCAGCACCAATCGAGTAATCCTTTCGACCAGATCATCCTGAAGATATTTTTCCTCTCCAACCAGCACATAGACCGGCGCCACTTCGCCCTTTTTCAACAATTCGAGTGCTTGTGAATACGTGAGAGAATTCGCCATCAATGCCATAATTGTATTTCATGATCCATCAAATCGCAACAACCAAATTTGGCGGTGCCCGTTCAAATCCAGAGCGGGATTCCCATCCGCATTTCGTCAAGTCCAAGCTTGATCCCAACCGCCTTCTCGAGCTCCATCGGTTGTTGTCAGTCACAAAAAATTCTGAACCAGAATCCAATTCGATACATTGTTCTGTTCAAGGGTTTGACGCAAACAACGGATCAGCCGTTTATTCAAATTTCATTGAATGTCAAAATTGGCTATTTTAGCGGATTTTTTGACAGTTCAAATATAGGATATTTGAAGGAATATTGCAAGGAAAAACTCGATTTGTTTGAATGGCTCGCGGGAGGCGATAGCAGGACATAGACTGGTCCTCGTCCGAAATAGTTGGGTGAGTGGGGTGAACGAGAATTGCCGATGGGCGGTTTTCTGGCATGAGCGTCGTTCGAACGGACACGGGTGGTTGGGTTTTGGGCAATAATCCGTTTGGATTTGAATGGCCAATCATTGGCCGATCCCCGGATCGATTACCTTTTCACTGCATGAATCAAAATCTCAAAGTCATCCAGCAGAATGTCGCGCCGTTGAAAATCCCCAGTTGCGCACCCAAACCCATCGAGCACCGTGAAGCCGATGCTTTCTAATATGAATTTTATTTCTGGGAAAGTATAATATCGATTCGAACATAGCAATTTTTCCGATTGACCTGTTTCGGTAATGAATTTTTCTTCCCAGTAACCGATGCAGGTTTTTGGATCGAAACAAGTGTCTTGCTCCGGATGCCGAAATACAAATGAGGCATTTAGCACATTAAGCAATAGCTGGCCATCTGGCTTGAGCGCGGCATAAATATTTTTTAGAATGGCGATATTTTGTTCATCATTTTCCATGATGCCAAACGCGCCTTCGCATAGCGATAGCGCAGCGTCGAATTGGGAGTTGAATGCCATTGTCCGAGCATCACCGCAAACGAATTGGACCGAGACCCCCTCTTTTTGTGCCCGTTTTGTTGCGATAGCAACCATCCGCTGCGAGTAGTCCAGACCAGTCACACAATAGCCCCGGTGCGCCAATTCGATGGAATGCCGTCCCACCCCGCAGCCGACATCCAATATTTTGGCCGGTGGCTTTAATTGGAACAAATCGACGATGAAATCGACCTCCTGGATCGTTCCTTGAATAAACGGCAGCTCGAGATATTTCTCGCCCATCTTTTCGAAAAGCTTTTGATACCAATTTGGCGTTATGTCGGGCAAGGATTTTTTTCTATCCATTGGGTTCAAATCTGCCATCTTTGATGCTGAGTGTCATTTTTGGATAAATTGAGAATCGTAAATTTTAATACATGTTTCGGGCTGTCACATGTCAGATCGAATTTACTTCAAGCGTCAAATTGAATGAACTCTGCAATGATAAAATGAAATTTGTCATCAGATGATCTGCAACGCCGATGAAAAGTCATTGAAAGCGCTGGTTCTTATTAATATTCGGTGTCTCGCTCTGCCCTTTTCTGAACAACGTGTTGTGATTTTTCAGTGATGTCAAAAAATCATCTTGATGTTTTAGATAAGATTTCGATGCGATTCGCTCGATGAGTGATTAAACCAGCACGTTCTGCTCGTGCTGGAGCAACCATTGTTTGCGCCAGAGGCCGCCCCCATAGCCAATTAATTTGCCGTTTGCTCCGATCACCCGATGGCAGGGGACGATGATCGCAATGGGATTTTGGCCATTGGCATGGCCGACAGCTCGGACCGCTTTGGGCTCGCCGATGCGCTGGGCAATATCGCGATAACTGGCCGTGCTGCCATATGGGATTTCCAACAATTTTTCCCAGACCGATTTTTGAAACGCTGTGCCCCGCAGCGCCAATGGCAGATCAAATTCCTGGCGCATGCCGCGAAAATAAGCGTGCAATTGATCCAGACAATCCTCCAATAGTCGCGATCGTGGGTTGGTATAAGCTGGCGCGTCATCGACGAAAGAGAGCCCGAAGATCGTGTCGTCATCCCCGATGATCTTTAACCAGCCGATTGGCGAATGATAAAATGCAATTTTTGACGCGGCCAGATTGAAATGTGATATTATGGTGATTGCCATTTATCGCTCACTTGCTGATTTACTTGGCAGGTTCGCCAGTTTCAATTGCAATTCATTCATGCGCTGTAATACCTTATCGAAATCCAATAGGGGGCCCTCAATTTCGCGCTTTTTATCCCAGCGACCGCTCAGCTCATAAGCCTGGTCCAAGGACGCGCGCGCTGCCTGATAGTCCCCGAGCTCGAAGCGACATTTGGCGATTCCAAAATGGCATTCAGCCAGATAACTATAGGACTGATAGGGCGCAGCACCTAATAAATTGAGCAAGTGCTGAAAATAGGTTTCGGCCTCGGAATAGCGGCCCAGTTTTTCCAATATCTTGGCGGTTAAATAGGTCCAGGTAGGATCATCCGCAAACCGTTGTTTGAGCGAAAGTGCGGTCTGGAGCGCTTCTTCATAGCGATCTTCATAGTAATAAATTTCGATCAGCGCGAATACGGCCTCGGTCGCGCTGAATCGGCCTTTATCGATGGCGATTTTTAGATACTCAATTCCCTTATGCCGCTCATCTTTCATCAGCCTCAGAAAGGTCAATACCTTTGCCTTTGCGCTCTTCCAATAATAATACAATCCCAGGCCATAATAGACGTCCCAGAGCTCCCGGTTCATCTCATGAGCCTTCATCATATTGGAGACCCCGCGCACGCCATCGCGGAACGCCCCAAACCATTCCCCTTTTCGAATTCGGTTCAGTCCACGAAACCCATACGCGGCCCCGGCAACGAAATAGGCATTGGGATCATTCGGATATTTTTTAAGCGCATGGTCGCTCTTTTGAATAGACAACGCCAGCAAGCTATCGAATTGGTGATCGAACAGACTCACCCGATAATTGAGCATCAACAAATGATACACGCCCGCCTGGCCAAAATAGCCCAACGGATTGTCCGGATAGCGGTCAATGACCTGCTGGCACATTTTTATCGCCGCATCATAATTCTTTTGATAAACCAATTGAATGGCTTCATCGACCATGCTATCCACTCCAGCGAACTTAATCGATGCTTGTTGGCCATAACATGGCGGCAAAAGCGACAGCTTCGCCGCGAAGAAGATGAGCAAGCCAGCGATGCCTTTACCCGCAGTGCGGTGATGAGACATTTTTTGCCACATAGTCGGTTTTCATAGATGGTTCAACGGAATTGTCTGCAAGTCGATCAAACCGAAACGAGCTTTCCAGCGATTTAGAGCCATTTGATCGAAAGTACCAAAACAGCAAAGTTAATGATAAACGCGAATAGCGTGATGATGATCAAACTGGTCGCCAGGACTTTATCGGTCAGGTTTTCTGGCTTTCGTTCTCGGTAGCCCAGCAGGTTTGCGGAAGCGTAACCGCCAATGAATCCTCCCAAATGAGCGAAGTTATCGACCTGTGGGACCAGAAAGCCGTAAATGAACAGCACAATCGCCCAGGTCATAATTTGGGGGTAGATGATTTGTCGGAATGCACCGCCGCGCGCGCGACCGTAATAAATTAACGCGGCCAGTAATCCGAAGATGGCGCCAGAGGCCCCTACAGTGAATGGCGTGCCGCGCAGCGTGGTTAGCGCAAAGCCAGTGATCCCAGAAACCAGAAATATGACGATCAATCTGGGACTTCCGAACAGCTCTTCCACCATCGGGCCGATCTGTCGCATCCAGAGCATATTGAAAACGATGTGCAATATACCCCCATGGAGAAAGATGGCGGTGATCAGCGTCCAATAGCGGCCAAAATGGATCGGATAGCTGCCAGTCGCCCCCATGATGAGGATGCTTTGCTGGGTCGGCCCCAGAAGCGAGAGAAAACCTCGCACCTGGAAAATCCCTTTAATATCAATCAGCAAGCTCAACGCATAAATACCGGCGCAAAAATAAATCACTATTGTCGTGAAATCGATTTTGCCCTGAAAGAGTCGCTGCACCCCAGCCAGAGCACCGATTCTTCCTGGGTTTTTCAAACCACAATGAATGCACTCTGGGGCATCGCTGCTGATCAGTTTCCCGCAGCCAGGACACAGGATGGCTTTTTTTACTTGTCCCATCTCTCCATTCCCAAATTAATTCCGGCTCAGTCGCGATAGCCTATAAACGACAAAGGTTCCCTGGTCCATATCGTAATTGACGATAGCCAATCGATCATCTTCATAACTCCATTCGCTCACTGGGGGAACGGTGGACGCATATACCACATGATCGATTTTCTTATTGACCGTCATGCGATGAAATGCAAGCCGAGAAGCCTCCAGCGTCCATAATAACTTTGCCACCAGCCAGGAGCCGATCATGAACAGAAAAAATTTATGTTTTTTATCCTTCATCCCTATTTGCGTATTTGATCTCTTTGATATTGCCATTCATTCTAATTATACAAATTATTTCCATAACAATCAACCTTTTTGTTTCATTTGTCCATGATTACGTGAGGACATAATAGCCCCACGAGCATGACTGAATCGGAGGAGGCCATCCCTGATGAGGCAGATTGTTCATTGGGGCCTGAAGCAATCGGCTATGGTTTTTCGTGATATGGTTGGCTTGGCAGGTTGCTATAGTGGAAATCTTTCGACGAAAGAGTGAGCTGAGATGGTGAGTTTTATCTTCAGAAAATATGCGGAACGCTGGGCGTTCGAATTCGCTGGTGAGGCTCATCATCCCAAGATAACTGGAGGGGACAATAAAAAAGCCGCCAGCCTGTTTCAGGCTTAGCGGCATTTATATTATGAGGTCCACCATGAAACACGGTCTCAAGATAATAAATAAATGTGAATATGTCAAGAATAATTTTTAAAATTTTTGCCGAAGGCGACGCACTTGTTCATTTCGAGCAAATGGGCAGTTTGTCCCACGGCTGATTCGTTTTTAAATGGACCTGACCTCACCAGTCGAGTCTACCTGACAAAATTCACAAGCCAGCTTTATTAAGCATCCCATACTTTAGAGACACAGTTTTTTGAAAAGAGCAAGAATGAAAAAATTCGGCAAACAATCAGCGCATTCATGGACTTTTTTGATCATTTTAAAGAGCTGATGACAATAAGCGAAGCGATTAATCCGTCAGTTCTGCGGTCAATCATATTGGGAAATTTTGATAATGCTAAATTTTTGCTTGTTTCATACTAAAAAAGTTATTAAGTTGAAAGTGACTATCAAATGGGAGGGACAATCCAGTGGATTTCCTCAAAATCCAAATCAATGCAACAATGAGGTGTTGCCATGAACAGAATTAACCTTCGAGTAGTGGTGTTTTTCTTCGGTCTCTTGGCTCCGATGGTCGTATTTGCCTGGGGGATGGCCACGCATGTCTATCTTGCCGATCATCTCGGCAAAGGTTCTGGTTATTGGAATTATCAGGAGATGTACGGCGCGACAGTGCCCGATCTGTACAAAAGTCTGTTTGGCGGGGCCTATTACAATTACTTGGAATCGGAAACGCATATTCGGTTCGAAAAAGTTGCTCTCCACGCCAGCGGCACGACATTGAAGTCGTTCGCCTTTGGCTTTGTGAGCCATAATGATGTCTGGGGCGCGGATTTTACCAGCCATCATGACGGACGAACCACGCCTGGGGCTGGCTATGTCTCGGTTCAGGTGGAGGGGCTCAAGGCTGCATTTCAAGATTCCATCGAACAAGCGCTGCTCACCAACAATATCGAGCCAGAGCGAGCAAAGGCCATCGCAGCGGAGTTTGCTCCGTCGGTGGCACACATTGCCGTGGAGCTGGCGGTGGATATTTTCATCAAGCGCAACGAGGATCGGAATATCGGTAGCAAAATGATAATGGCGGCCCAGCTACGTTCCTCAGCGATTCCAGGACTGCTGTTGGTCGCTTATGCAGCCGATTTTGCCCAGGAGTTTGACCTCAGCCTCGTCACGGCATCCAGCATCTTGCTGGGGGCAGAGCAAGGCCATCGGACCCTGATGACCACTTATGGCGCCATTTTCCTGCAGTCTGAAGCCGAGATCGTCCGAAGGTTATCCAGCTACCTCTCTGATCTGGCGGAGCTCTATTTGATGGTGTTTCGGGAATTGAAGGTCTCGATACCATCGACGACGGCGGCCGCGCTGTTGAAGCTGACCATGGCTCAGGTAGAGCCAAGCTATGCATCGGAGATCGCTGCCACGCTGGCCTATCTAAAGACCGAGATGCCGAAGCATCCGACAAATGGCCATGATCTGGCAATCGAGCAGGCGCTCGAGATCACCAGTACAACTGGGAAGGCTGGGCTGCCCGATCAATTTTCCCTGGATCAAAACTGGCCCAATCCCTTCAATCCGACCACGCAGATCCGCTATACCTTGGCCGCTCCTGGCCCAGTGAAGCTTTTGGTGTTCAATTCCATTGGACAAACAGTCGCCACACTGGTTGATGGCTATCAAACTGCCGGCGTGTATCAGGTTACTTGGGATGCATCGCATCTGCCAGGTGGATTATACTTTTGTCGTCTGGAAACTGATACCTATCGGGCTTCGCGAAAAATGGTGTTGCAGAAATAGGCAGCCGATGGAGACCTGGATGCTGTTCCGCCGGTGCGCGGATGGCTGCGGTTCAGTTCCCGGCATGTTACGGATTTTCTGCTTGCTTTTATGATCGCTTTGCATTATCTTTAGCCCAAGCTTTTTGACAGAGCTGAGGGAGCGAGGCCAATGTTTTTGCCATGATGTAGGCGATCGGCATGGCGCGGATGGCGAAAATGATAGCGGCAGAATATATTGACAACCAGGGACGGCGGGATGACGCAAATCGAATTATTGCAGAAGAAGATCGATGAATTGACCAGTTTGATTGATGTGGCAGCGATCATCAGCTCCACATTGGATTTGGAAGAGCTGATGAACCTGGTGATGGAGAAGGCGCAGTCGGTGATGAACGCGGAGGCCAGCTCGGTCATGTTGCTGAACGAGGCGACAGGCGAGCTGGAGTGCGAGATCGCGTTAGGTCAGGTTCAAGAGGAGGTCAAGAAGCAGATTCACCTGAAATTGGGCCAGGGGATTGCGGGATGGGTGGCGCAACACGGCGAGGCGATCATCGTGCCGGACGTGGATCGCGATAGCCGATTTTTCTCTGAAGTGGATAACTCGACTGGGTTCAAGACGCGCTCGATCCTGGCCGCCCCATTGAAAATCAAAGATCGCGTCATTGGCGTCGCCGAGGTCATCAATCGGCGCGATGCCCAGCCGTTTACCGAGGACAATTTAGCCATCTTTACCACCTTCTGTCGCCAGGTGGCGCTCGCCATCGAAAACGCCCGGATGCATCGCTATATGCTGGAGCAACAGCGGTTACAGCAACAGTTGGAATCCGCCCATCGGATCCAGCAGAGCTTCATGCCTCAAACCTATCCCCATGCCATCGGCGATCAATTTCTCTTGTATGCGAAAAATATCCCAGCCGCATCCGTCGGCGGTGATTTATTCGATTTCATCCCCATCAATGATCATCATCTGGGATTGGTGATTGGCGATGTGTCGGGAAAAGGGATTCCGGCTGCGCTCTATATGGCGCGATTGATTAGCGACTTGCGCTACTATTGCCTGATTATGCCGCAGCCACGGGAATTGATGCACAAAATAAATAGTGTTCTGGCGGAACGGAGCCATCAGGGCATGTTTGTCAGCCTCATCTTTATGCTCTTCAACACGCGCAATGGCGAATTGATTATCAGCAATGCTGGCCATTTGCCGCCGCTGTGGTATCGCAAGTATCTGAATCGCTGTGTCGCCATCAATGGGGCCACTGGTATCCCGCTGGGAATCTTGCCTCAGGCCCAATTTGAGGAAGAAAAGATCCAATTGCATCCCGGCGACCATATCCTGCTCTATACCGATGGGGTGACCGAAGCCCGAAATGTTCGGGGCAAAATGTTCTCGGCCCAACGATTAATGGAGATCGTGGACCAACCCTGGTCGCATCCCAAGCATCTCATTGACACGGTGATCGGTCAGGTGAATAAACATTGTCGCCGGACCCAGCCCCACGATGATATTACGCTATTAGCGGTGAAATGGCAATAACCGGAGTGCATGGCTGGTTCTCAGATGAGGGTTGATTTTTCTCTGATCACTCGAGGCATGGCTGGTGTTCGGAATGAGGGAATTTTCGTTGTCACAAAATGGATGGAGCAGAAGCGGACACTGATCCGGCCGGATCCATATTCCAACAATTTGACAAGTTTTCATGGTCTCACCCACCATTCGCCCGGCTTAGCAAGCTGATGGTGGAAGTGCGGGGGATCTCAGCGTCATGGGTCAACAGCATAGAGGAATCACAGCAATGGTGAAAGTTATTGAGGTCAAAATACCTTCAGAGCCCAGATTTTTGAAGATCATCCGGGCGACCATTGGCCATATTTGCGAGACGATGGGTTTTGCCACGGATGAAAGTAACAATATCACTCTGGCAGTGGATGAAGCGTGCAGCAATATCATCAAACATGCTTATGCCGGTGCCGCTGATCAGCCCATCCGAATGATCTGCTCGTTGCACAACGATCGGCTGGAGATTTTGCTAAAGGATTCTGGGAAGACGGTCAGTGCCGAGGCGATTAAATCGCGTCAATTGGATGATGTTCGTCCAGGTGGCTTAGGCGTGCATTTGATCAAGAGTGTGATGGATATTGTGAAATACGAGCATCAGCCGGGACAGGGAAACCAATTGCAACTGGTGAAGTTTTTACAGCGGAAAGAATAGGAGTGCACTTGGAAATACAAATCGAGCGCGGTCGGAATTACGCCGTGATTCATGTGAGTGGGGATGTTGATCTATATACATCGCCCCAGTTGCGCCAGGAAATACTGAAATTGGCCAATAAGAAAAATATGGCGGTGTTAGTGGATTTTCGTCAAGTGACATACATGGATAGCTCCGGGGTGGCAACGCTGGTGGAGGCGTTGCAGTTGACCAAAAAAAATGGCGGGAAATTGCGGCTGTTTCATCTTGCGCAGCCAATTAAGGACCTGTTCGAATTAAGCCGGCTGGATCGGGTGTTCGATGTGTATGAGACCGAGCAGCAGGCGAAAGAAGGGATTTCGTGATTCAGGGTTCCTCTTCGATCCACGAAGTGAAGGACAATTCGATCGTCTGGCCTCGGATCAATTCATGAGAGCATATCCAACGACGATCTGAGCCATCCCGGCAATATGGCGGATGAGGGTAATTATCATGATTCATCAAGAAAAGCATTAATCAATGAAGCTGATTAAACAAAGCTTAGGTTCTCTGGGTCGAACATTTATTGGTTATTTAGTTCATGTTTCACGGCTGGTGGATTTGACCAGAAATGCGCTGTTTTGGACTTTTATTGCGCCGTGGAAAGGACGCGGTGGCATCCGCTGGAAAAGCACGATCCACCAGATGGTTTTGATCGGTTTCAATTCGATCCCCATCGTGAGCACGATCTGTTTTTTTGTCGGCCTGATCATGGCGATGCAGGCGGCCTATCAATTAGAACGCTTCGGGGCTTCGATTTACGTGGCCGATCTGGTGGGGGTGGCAATGACCCGCGAATTGGGTCCACTTTTGACCGCAATCATCATTGCAGGACGGAGTGGTTCAGCCATTGCCGCCGAGATCGGCACGATGAAGGTCAACGAGGAAATCGATGCCCTCCAGACCATGGGATTAAATCCGGTTCGATTCCTCGTGGTTCCAAGACTGCTGGCGCTGTTGATCGTATTGCCTTGCCTGACCGTTATCGCCGATCTGGTCGGCATTCTCGGCGGCTTTTTTCTGGCGATCTTCAATTTGAAAATCTCGTTCATTCGCTATTTTTATCAAACCGCGGACGCTTTGGTCATGAAGGATCTCATGACTGGACTTATTAAGACGATTTTCTTCGCAATGATTATCGCCCAGGTGGGTGCTTACCAGGGCTTTATCGTGGAGGGCGGTGCCGAGGGCGTTGGAAAATCCACTACGGCCTCTGTGGTCACTTCGATATTTTTGATCATTGTGGCCGATTTGATCATGACCATGATTTTTTATTCGACGCTATAACGAAGCGGGATGTCTCGTCGAAGACCGCATGATTTGACCTTATGCCATCCCGCTACGAACTTATGAGGCGGATAAAAAGTTATCCCTCGCTTTCCCGAAGAAGCAAATCGGGTCGGTAGCTTGGAATTTTTAGACCAAAAACAGCATGCTGCTGTAGGGTCACGATGTTTTTTTCCAAATAGAAATTGCTTTCAGTTTCCGATGGATGCAGCAATAAGGTAGGCCAACTCATTAGGTTTAGTGGCAAAATTCCAAAAACAGGTTGAAATGGCAAATTCTGCATTCGCCGGAATATCACGTCTAAATTGCGTTTTGCACCAAGGACCAATGGTGAAACCGCTGGATTGTGCCAGAAGGACGTTGAACATTGAGTTGACGGTTCGATTAAAGTTAATGAGCAGCCGTGCCGCAGTTATCAGCGAAGGTGGCTGAGATTTTCCTGATAATTATTAGGAAACGTGATGCAAATTGTTGGTGAAGGAAGGCGCCATTCATTTGAAAGAAAGAGAGCTATGCGTTAGAAAGGACCGATGAATCCGACACCGATCATCAAAATTGAAAATCTGGAGACTTATTACGGCCCTCGCAAAGTGCTGGATGGCATTAATCTGGAGATCATGCCTGGGGAGACCATGGCCATTCTTGGCCGATCTGGGTGTGGCAAAAGCACGCTGCTGCGACATCTGATTGGTCTCTCAAAGCCAAGCGCCGGAAATATCTTTATCAAGGGGCAAAACCTGACGTCGCTGTCCGAAGAGGAATGGCTTCCCATTCGTCGGAAGATTGGTATGCTGTTCCAGAGTGCCGCCTTGTTCAATTCGATGACCGTTGGTGATAATGTGGCGTTGCCTCTGCGCGAACATACGGCGCTGGAAGAATCGACCATCAAAATCATGACCCGGATGAAGCTGGATCAAGTCGGTCTGGCTGGATTTGAGGATTTTATGCCAGCGCAATTGTCGGGCGGAATGAAGAAGCGGGCGGCGTTAGCGCGTGCCATTGCCATGGATCCAGACATCCTGTTTTGCGACGAGCCCTCGGCTGGATTGGATCCGATTGTTGCGGTGGGGATCGATCACCTGATCTTGAAATTGAAAAAAGCATTTCGAATGACCATCGTGGTGGTCACTCATGAATTGGCCTCGGTGTTTCTCATTGCCGATCGGGTGGCCCTGCTGGATGGCGGTCGCATCATCGCCCTGGGAACCGTGGATGAGCTGAAACAATCTGATAATGCAAAAGTTCAACAGTTCTTCAATCGCATCCCTGACCCGGAAAAAATCGATCGGGAGAGCTATTTGAATTCATTGATTGAATAATGGTGAAAAATGGAATATCGCTCCAATGAAGTAAGAGCTGGTTGCCTCGTCATCGCGGGGATTATTTTGCTGGTTGCATTTCTTATTTTGATTTCTGGCCTCGATTTGTTCACGCACAAACATATCTATTATGCCCGTTTCAAGTACACCAGCGGCGTTGAGGTGGGTTCTCTGGTCCGATTTGGCGGAATGGAGGTCGGTCGCGTAAAAAAGGTATTCGTCGCCCCAGATGACAATACGATGATCCAGTTCGAGTTGGAAATCAATGCCGAGGTCCCAGTGAAAACCAACTCGCAGGCTATCATCACCTCCATTGGCATTATGGGAGATGAACATATTGAAATTTCCACCGGTTCCCCAGAAGCCGCGCTGTTGCCTTCTGGGAGCTTGCTGAATTGCAAAGACGTCACGCCGCTGATGATGTTGACCGATAGTGTGGATCAGTTGAGTCAGAAGTTATCGTTGACCATCGATCATTTGAATCAGATCTTAGGTCAAGAAAATCAGAGCCAGATTCAGCAACTCCTGGTCAATTTAAATCAGCTGTTAGCCGATAATCAGCGCGCGATTGGAGCGCTGATGGCCAATTCGTCCAGCGTTGTTGCCAATTTAAACCATCTGAGCGGTCAATTGGACACCATGTTGATCGAAAACCAGGATAGCATCTCACGATCGATTCGCCAGCTTGAAGCATTGCTCACGCAATCCCAGCAGCTCATGCAGACGATGCAGCAAACGTTGGCCAATGCGGATCAATTGCTCACCATGCAATCGAGCAACTATGGCCAAATTATGGATAATCTCCAACGAACCACCCAGAATTTGAACGAATTTTCTCGGTCCATCAAAGAAAGGCCGTGGAGCCTCATCCGCAAATCGGCGCCGCCGGAGAGGGAGGTGGGGAAGGAATGATCAGTGATCAGTGGGCAGTGAACTGTGGGCAGGGGCTAAATCGGATTCGGCTTTGGCAAAAAGGTCGTGATGGAAAAAGAGAAACAAGGAGAGCAGAACATGACGGTCAATCGATCGGTCGGTTTGATCATTCTGGTTGCTCTGACGTTGTTTCAATGCGGCGGCAGAGTTCCAGAGATCCATTATTATCTCATTGACTTTCCAGTTGTTGCACCGCATGAAAAAATTGCTCCGACGCATCCTATTTCCCTCGGGGTGCTGCGGTTTGATGCGGCTCCATTGTATCAGGAGGAACGACTGGTGTATCGCGATTCGCCGTACGAGGGAAAGTATTATCACTATCATCGCTGGGTCAGCCATCCCGCCCAGATGATAACTGAGAAAACGATCGAATACTTGCGCGCAACAAATATGTTTGGGCAAGTCGTTCCATTCCCCAAATTTTCTGAAGTGGATTATCTGCTTCAGGGGACAATTAAGGCCTTGGAGGAATGGGATGAAGGGGATCAATGGTATGCCCGTGTGCAGATTGGGTTTGAAGTGACGGATCGAAAGAACCAACAATTGTTTTGGCACGGGTTGATTGAAAAAAAAGTGCCAGCCCAGAAGAAGACCCCTGGCGAGATCGTTCGTGCGATTAATTCAGCTGTTCAGCAATGCCTCTCGGAATTGGAGCTTCAATTGAAGGGAAATTTGATGAAATAAAAATGACAGAAAGAAAAAAACTGCTTGACAAAAAATATTTTTTTTTGTATAATTGGGCCAAATTGTGGAAGGGCTTCCATCAATTTGGAGCAATCAGATGGGCGTCACAATCTATGATGTGGCACAAAAGGCTGGTGTCGGCATCGGCACCGTGTCCCGAGTCATCAACAATAGCCCTCAAATTTCCCCGAGCACGCGTGCCAGGGTCCTGAAAGTCATCCATGAACTCAAGTATCAGCCATCTGCCATGGCCCGCAGCTTAGCCCGCAAAAAATCAAATATCATCGCCTGTGTTGTCCCTCGTTTTACTGGCTATTTCTACTATGAAGTGCTGAATGGTGTACAACACGCCCTCAGTCAATGCGGTTATGATCTCATTCTCTACAATATCGACAAGCTTGAAAAGAAAGAGGAAATTCTGAAACGAACCCTTCGTGAACGAAAAGTCGATGGGGTGCTTTTAATCTCCCTGTCGATTTCAGATAAGTTGGCGTCCAGGTTTCTCGAAGCGAAATTGCCGCTGGTCCTTGTGGATAGCTATCATGACCAGCTGGATTATATTATCGTTGAGAATCAGCAGGGTGCGTTTCTTGCGACTGAGCATTTGATTCGGCTGGGGCATCGGAGAATCGGCATGATTGATGGGTGCCTCAGCAGCGCACCCGCCGTCCAACGTCTGGCTGGGTTTAAATCGGCGCTGGAACAATATCATATTCCCCAGGACGATGCGTTGGTTGTCTCCGTCAATTCCAATGGCGATCCTGAAATCCTTTACAACGATGGTTTCAACAAATTCGCCGGCTACTGGGCGATGAATCGGCTATTGAATCTTGGAAACAAGCGTCCCAGCGCTGTATTCATTTCTAGTGATATTCAAGCGGCTGGCGCAATTAAAGCAATCAAGGAGCATGGTTTGAAAGTCCCTGGTGACCTGGCGATTATCGGATTTGATGACATTGAATTGGCGGAATATTTGGGGTTGACCACGATCCATCAACCAATGTACGAGATGGGTACGAAAGCGGCGGAACGATTGATCGCCAAGATTGAAGGCAAGGTCTCCGATCACTTCAAAATGATCTTCCCCACCAAATTGGTGATCCGCGATACCTGCGGAGGCGATCGTTCCCTCTGATCGATCCAGCCAGAATATGGGATCTGGCTGGAAAACCAGTGATCTGAAAGAAAGGATTTCATTTTATTGGTGGATTTGAGCGGATTGATACAATTCACTGAATAAATTGTTCGCATGACAATGAAAAAATCGGATCTCAATAGATATGTGATTGTGAGTTGGCTAATATTGGCAGGCAGCCTGATCGCTTTCCTATACTGTGAAAAGAACGAGGACAAGGCCGATGTCCTGGCGATCATTGGCAAGCAGGTGATTGATCGCGAATATTTTGCGAAGCGGTACAAAGAGTTCAGAGAAAAAACTGGGGCCAACGATACTGGATTGGCCCGGCGCAGTGTGCTGGATAATCTCATCGCCGAGGCCGTGTTCATCTGGGAAGCCCGGCATCGTCATTATGATACCGATCCAGTTGGCCAGCGCGAACTGGAACGGATCAAGATTCAGCATTTGCTCAACGCCTATCACCAGCAACACATTTCCGACAAAATTGAAATTTCCGAACAAGAACTCATCCAATTGTTCGTGAATTTGAACACCCGATTAAAGGCCAGACATCTCTACGCCCCGACCAAATCCCAGGCAGATTCCCTTTACCAGTTATTGCAGCAAGGAGCAGATTTCGAAACGATTGCGAAAAGCCGATTTCAGGACCCGGTGCTAAGAGAATCTGGGGGATTATTAGGCTATTTCACCGTAGATGAAATGGACCCTGCCTTTGAGGAAGCTGCTTATGGGCTGAAGGTCGGTGAGATTTCGCCGCCTATTCGGACCAATGATGGATATAGCATCATCCGTCTGGAGGATCGGATCACCAAGCCGTTGCTCACCGAAACAGAGTTCGCCAAACATCGATCTAAGTTGGAGAGCTATTGGAGGAAAAGAAAGACCTACAAAATGATGCAACACCATGTGGATTCGCTCCGCAATGAATTGAATATCTCTTTTAATGTTCCAGTGGTGAGCGAGCTGTTCCTTGTCATGAAGAATGCTCCCCAATCCGATATGGTGTCAGATTTTAATCCCACGACTGAAAGCGGCTTTCAATTAAGCGATCAGATCATCGCTCGTTCGAAGCTTGGTGCATGGACGGTTAAAGATTTTCGACAGGCGGCGCAATTTACCTCTCCCCGGGAACGCAATTGGATTCGGAGCGAGGAGGCGCTTCAAGATTTTATTGCTGGGCTGATGGTTCGATCCTACATTCTGCAGCAGGCGAAAAAGCAGCGGATGCATCAGCGTCGCGATTACCGACAGCGGGTGACGGAGGATTTTGAGACGGCGCTGTTAGAGCGATTGGAGCAGGAACTGTACCACAGCTTCGAGATTCCAGAGGATACGTTGCGGCATTATTATGAAGAAGACCCAAGCCGTTTCGCGGAGCCGCCTCGCGTTCAGTTGCAGATGATCCAGCATTCCGACCCAGAAAAAATCGATCAGATCGTCCAGATGTTAAAGCATGGTAGCTCATTTGAAGAGCTGGCGCGACGGTATTCAGAGGATCGGACCACTGCAGCGCGCGCCGGCGATTTGGGGTATTTAGGGCCAAACGATCTGGGCGCCTGGTCGAAACAAGTGCTGGATATGAAAGTCGGCCAATGGATCGGTCCGTTGCAAATCAACTCCAATTATGTGTTACTCAAATGCGTGGATAAAATCGCAATGAAGATCAGAAGCTACGAACTGGCAAAGTCGGATGTGGAAAAAACGGTCCGGGCAATGTTATGGTTCCGGGTTCGCCAGCAGAAAGTCGATTCGCTTCGTGCGCGAATAAAAGTGGTTTCGTATCCAGAAAAATTAATGTCAATCCAAGTAAACTAGGTAAAGGCAAACTGGCTATGAAAAGAAGAACTCACTATTTCAGCCTAACATTGATTGTGCTTGCTGTCATCAGCTCCAACTTGTTCGGCCAAAACACCGGGAAAATTGTCGGTATCGTGAAGGATGCGGAGACCGGCGGTCCATTGCCCGGGGCGAACGTCGTGATTGAGGGGACGATGCTTGGGGCTGCAAGTGATCTGGACGGCAGATTTATCATTATGCGGGTGCCGCCAGGCCGATATACCCTGGTCGCGAATTTTATCGGCTATCAGCGCACCGCGATCCAGAACGTTCAGGTATTAACGGATCTGACGACCACAGTGAGCTTTGATTTGAAACCTGAGGCCATTGCCGGGGAGGAAGTGGTCATCATTGCAGAAGCCCCGGCGATCCGAAAAGACCTGACCTCGGTAGAAGCGCGAGTCCAGGCCGAGGATATCAAGCGGATGCCGGTTCAAGAGGTGGGGGACTTGCTCAATATTCAGGCAGGCATTACGCGGGACGCCGGCGGTGCAATTCATATTCGTGGTGGGCGCTCCACCGAGGTGTCCTACATGGTGAATGGGATCAGCATCACTGACGACTTCTCGCGGAGCCAGGCGCTCCAGGTGGAGAACGAATCCATTCAGGAGTTGCAGGTGATCAGCGGGACGTTCAACGCCGAATACGGCAATGCGATGAGCGGCGTGATCAATGTGGTCACGAAAACGGGCAGCGGAAAATTGCAGGGCAATCTTGAATTATGGAGCGGTGATTACGTTAGTGGCCGAAAGCATATTTTTTGGAACATCGATAATTATAACCCTTTGGACATTTACAATTACCAAGGCACGCTATCCGGGCCGATTATCAAAAACAAACTGTCGTTCTTTTTGACTGGGCGCAGATGGCGCAATGATGGTTGGCTCTATGGGCCCAACGCCTATTTGCCCCAGGGACGGACCGCCATTGTTGATGGCGACACTATTGCCGTCCGAGGCGATAGCAGCGCCGTTGCAATGAATTATAACGATCGCTGGAGCGGTCAAGCGGCTCTGGAATGGCAGATCGCCACCCCACTCAAGTTCCGCATCGATGCCCTTGGTAGCCTCGAAAAAAAGCGGTACTACAATCATTTCTTTAAACTGAATCCTCATGGGGATAAGGGGGACAAAGAAAAAGGGCTCAGCGTTATTCCTAAATTCACCTACCTGTTGGGCAAGACCACCTATTGCGAACTGACCATGGCCTATCGCTATAACGATCTCGTATCCAAGCTTTACGACCGGTACGATGATCCTCGCTACGTCCATCCGGATTCGCTCAACACTGGGGCTCAGCAGTTCGCCAAGGCAGGAACGAATATGGGCTGGTTCGAGCGCCATAGTTTGAGCCGAATCGCCAAATGGGATTTAACAAGTCAGATTACCAAACGACATCAGGTGAAATTGGGCGTAGAATTTCAATCGGACAAGGTCTATTATAACGACATTACCCTGATCCCCAAAGTGGATGAAAACGGCATTCAGGTCGAGCCATTTCAGCCGTACATCGATGATATTTCCACCTTCACCCATAACGAATTCACCCGACGGCCGTTCAAGTTCGCGGGCTATATCCAAGATAAAATTGAGTACGAAAGCTTGATCATCAATCTGGGATTACGCTATGATTATTTCGATGCGAACGGCAAGATTCCGCGCGATCCGGAAGACCCCAATATCTTTAATCCATTCAAGCTAAACAACATTTATCGGGATACCAATGGCAATGGTGTCATTGAGATTGAGGAACGCACCGATGACAATCAATTGACCGTGGCAGAACGGGAGAAGTACTGGTATCGGGGTAGTACGCCGAAAACGCAGTTGAGTCCGCGGCTGGGCATTGCCTATCCCATTACCGAGCGTGGCGTCATCCATTTTTCGTTCGGCATCTTTCAACAAGTGCCAGAATATTATCGCTTGTACATCGGCGATCAGATCAAGCTATCCAAGTCGGCCGGCACTTATGGCCCGTATGGAAATCCGGATCTCAAGCCAGAGCGAAACACCATGTATGAGCTCGGGTTGAAGCAGCAGGTGGCTGAAAATCTCGTGATCGATGTGACTGGCTTTTATCGGGATATTCGGAATTGGATTTCAACCAGCCCAGTGAAGGCGACCATTCTGAGCGGCGTGAATTATGTGATTTATAATAACCGCGATTTCGCCAATGTCCGGGGGATCACCTTATCGCTTGATAAAAAATTCAGTGATAACTATGCGTTCACTGTGGATTATACGTTCCAAATTGTCGAGGGGACCAATTCAAATCCGGAGGAGGAGTTCTACTCGCAGCAGGGCGGTGCCGAGCCCACCAAATTTCTAACTCCCCTGGATTGGGATCAGCGACATACATTGAACGCCAATCTATTCATTGGCGGCAATAGCTGGGGTGCCAGTTTCATTTCGCGCTTTAATACTGGTCAGCCCTATACACCCGTCTCGGTCACGGCCACGCGAACCGGTCAAAGCATCCTGGCCGGCTTGCCCAATAACAGTCGCAACAAGCCAAATATCTTTACCGTGGATTTCAATATTTATAAAAATTTCACCTTCCGAAATTTAAATCTCCAGTTGTTCATGAAGATCTTTAACTTGTTCGATGCGGACAACCCGGTGGTGGTTTATGGTGATACTGGTCGACCGGATTATACGCTGTTATTATTGGCTCAGGCTGCCCAGGCAGATCCCACCTGGTTCGATAATCCATCGTTTTACTCTGAACCCCGCCGGGTTCAAGTTGGCACCAGGATCAATTTTTAACCCAATAACATAGGTAGCCAGTTATGAATACAGACAAGGATATTTCTGCAATGATCGCTCACATTTTTTACACCTTCGTTTTTATGTTATTATTGCTTATTGCCGGCGTTGGAGAGGCGCAGATCCACCAATATGTGCCATCCGACAATCGCGCTGATCCCAATTTTCGTCGGCGTTCGAATCTGGATGGGAACAACGTTCGGGTCACCGTACATAATTTTGGCGTCAACGGAAATGAGGGGAGCGAACCAGGGCAGTGGGGGTTCGAATGGCCGAAAAATACCAATCGAACCTACATTTGGTTTGTCTCGATCTGGTTGGGAGGCGAGGTCTATAATGATCTGGGCGAGAAGATCAGCATCGCTGAGGTATCGACCTCACGGAGCAGCCCAGCCGGCGACCCTTGGAGTTTGCAACCGGTCCCCGGATTTCTCAATCCCGATCATCCGAAAAAAGAGATCGCGCGCAGCGATGATCCAACCTCCTGGCCCCGGGCGGCGGATGGTGGCTGGCGCGACAAGCGCGATGATCCAGTCGATCCTGGCTGGATCGGCTCCTGGAATGGTTTCTTTGGCAAAAATATCTTCAATGCCGACCTAGAGCTCTTCTATCGCTGTTCCGATGATCTCTATCGCCGGTACAATTACTACCCCGATGATACCGATAAAACGCGTGGCGGCCTCGGCTTGCTCATGGATGTTAGAGCAATGGCTTGGACCCAGATTCTCATCAACGATGTGACGTTTTTTATCAACGATATTAAAAATGATGGCACCAAACGCGTCGGTAAAACTGTGTTCAGCATCTGGGTTGCCGATCTGGTGGGGGGCGATTCCAACGATGACGAACCTTATGTGGATCTGCAGACGAACATAGCGTTCATCACGGACCATGATCGGGTGGGAACGGATCCCTGGGCTGGCGCGCTGGTCGGTCTCGGCTCGATCAAATTTATTGAAACACCCGGCAATCAGTTCGATGGCCTCGATAACGATGGGGATGCGGACCTGCATCCAGCGCTGTTAGCTGAGATCGCCGGCGATTTGAACGAACGAATCCCCCTGTTCACGGCCAGTGATTTCGGTCCAAAACGCCTCAAACCCGGCGACAAAATCGTATTGATCGATTCGCTGACATTTGAACGTCGCGTCATTCAATATCCAACAGGGGGTGGGACAGTGAAAACTTTAGGTCGGCTGGTCAACTTGCCCCCCGAAGGCATCACAGTGGAAGAGGATACGCTTTTCAATTCCTTTGATGATGATTTCGATGGCCTGATCGATGAAATGGTGAGCTTGCATCTCCAGCGATTCGATGATATTACGCAAACCGTTAGGCCGGTGCGTTACATTAATTATCTGTCGTTCGCCGTCGGCGATACTATCAAACGGGGGTTTATTGTCCCGGGAAAATTGGCAGAGCAAAATTACGCCAATATGGCACCGATGATCGACGAATCGCGGGATGACGGCTTTGATAATGATCGGGATTGGAATGTATTTCAAGATGACGTGGGGATGGATGGGGCTGAGGAGACCGGCGATCCGGGTGAAGGCGATGGTCGTCCAACCAGCGGATTTGGGACGGATCGGCCTGGGGAACCAAATATCGACAAGACCGATGTGAGCGAGACAGATCTCATCGGTATCACTGGTGCCCTGCAATATCCAGCATTCAGCATAAATTTCCAAACCATCAAAGACGAGGCATTGATGTTCCGCTATATGAGGCCGGGATATTTTAGTCTGCCGCGTCGAACTGGCGAATATGATCTGAACGTCTCTTCGGGATGGTTTCCGCTAAACCCAGGCGAGCGACAACGGATGGCGGTCTCCGTAGCCATGGCTGGCGACGGGGTCACCAAGATGGACGATATCGAGAGCGCGATTCGGAAGCAGCGCCAGGCACAAATTGCCTATGAGGCTGATTATCGTTTTGCCCAGGCACCGCTGCAGGTGACGGTCACAGCCGTTCCTGGCGATCGCAAAGTGACGCTCTATTGGGATGACGCCGCCGAGAAATCGGTAGATAATTTTATCAAGCGATTGGATCTTCCCAATGCGGCTGAAATGGCACGCGATTTTGAGGGCTATCGGATCTATCGATCCACCGATGCAGCAATGAGAGACCCGATGGTCATCACCGATGGTCAGGGCAGTGCGATTCTTCGGAAGCCTATCGCTCAATTTGATCTAAAAGATGGCCGAAAGGGCTACCACCCCATTGACATTTTCGGCGTTAAATTCTGGCTGGGAAATGACACTGGGTTGCAGCATAGCTATGTCGATTCCGGCCTGATCAATGGTCAGCGCTATTTTTACGCCGTGACGGCATACGATTATGGCTATCCAGAGGCGGAAATTGCGCCGACCGAAACGCCGATTCGCATTGATGTGGATGAGCAGGGAAACATCATCACTGGCACTAATGTCGTGGTGGTTCGACCTCGCGCCCCAGTGGCCGGCTACCTCCCTCCCGAAGTCGAAACATTTGAGCATATTAGCGGCACATCCACCGGACAAATTTCCTTCAAGATCATTGATCCGCGGTGGGTGAAAGATGGTCATGAGTATCAATTAACATTTGAAGATACTCTGATCGTTGGGAAGGTGCTCGATGTGTTGACCACCAAAAATTTCACGTTGACCAATCTTACCACCAACACCATTTTGATCGACAGGAGCACCCATTTGGAGTCGACTTTTGAACAGCCGATTATCGATGGGTTCCGCATCTCGTTTCAGAATGAGGAACGGGTGAAAGTCGATGACCAAAAGTCTCGATGGTCCAAACCGGGGCTCTACCAGTTTCAATTTAGCCCAGTGCAATTCTTAACTGTCAAAGGGATTCAGAATCCGATGGATTACCAGGTGATCTTCGGTGAGGTGGGCATGTCGGTTTCTAAGGATACATCGATCAGCTTCGTGAAGCTGCCGTCCAAGCCGGTGAATTTTAAGATCATCAATCTGTCAAAAGGCGGTGAGCCAGTGCAATTCGCCTTTGCCGAGGTACATGGCAATGATGGCAAGTTTACGATTGATCCCAAAAACGCCAATTTGACCGATGTGATCATGTTTTTGGAGCCAAATGTCAAAGGCAAATTGGTCTATACCTGGCAACTCATATTAAACCTGCAGCCGCGCGATGGTCGCAATCCAGAGGCGGGGGACACTTTGAACCTTTATCTCCGCAAGCCGTTCCTTGCCAGCGATGTCTATCGGTTTAAGATGCGGAGCGAAACGTTGTCGAAAGAATTAGCCAAAGATCAGCTCAGCCGCATTCGGGTGGTGCCGAATCCTTATATTGCAGCGGAATCGTGGGAACCATTCAATACCTACTCCAGCGGCCGCGGACCTCGGGAGATCCATTTCATCAATTTGCCACCGCAGTGCACAATTCGAATTTTCAATGTCTCTGGCGAATTGATCGCTAAATTGGAGCATAATAGCGGTCAAAACAATGCCGCAGAGATCAGCGGCCTGGATCGGCAGACCGATGGGATTGATACAGGGTTGAACAATGGCACCGCCATCTGGAATTTGCTCAGCAAGGACAATCTTGAGATCTCTTATGGGATTTATATTTACCATGTCTCCGCACCAGGCATCGGTGAGAAGACTGGGACTTTTGCGATTATCAAATGATTCAGCCAGCAGCTTTATATGCACGCTCATTCCGATGGCAAGATGAGCCATGGGCATGGCGGATGACTGCTGTTGGGATAATCGATAAGATCTATTCAAATCAACCAGAATCGCGCATAATCAATTGAAGAGTGCAGAACCATGAAAACAACAATTCGAATTCGAAACGAAAAAACCGGGCTCATTTTCATTCTAAGCTGCATGATGCTGATCGCTGCTGCGACTGGCATGGCGCAGGAGGTGAAAAAAGTGGGGACCGCCTCGGCTGCGTTTCTGAAGATCCCAGTCGGTGCTCGGGGATCAGCCATGGGAAGCGCCTTTGTGGCATCGGCCGATGATCCCAGTGCCCTTTACTGGAATCCCGGCGGATTATCCCGAAATGAACATCGGGCTTTGGTGGTCGATCATTCACCTTGGTTACCAGGCTTAAGCTACAATTTCCTCGGCGTCGTGGTGCCGATCCAGGGCACTGGGACGCTAGGAATCGGCGTCACAGCGCTGACCACCCAGGAGATGGATGTGACGACCCCAGCCAATCCCATGGGCACCGGAGAAAAATTCGATGCCTCATCGATCGCTGTCGGCTTTTCGTTTGCCCGGAGCCTGACCGATCGCTTTTCCATTGGTGGCACATTTAAGTACATCACCGAGCGCATTTTTAACTGCAAAGCCACCGGGATAGCCTTTGATGTGGGGACGCTTTATGATACCCCGCTTTCTGGCTTGCGACTGGGCGTGAGTGTTTCCAATTTTGGCTCGAAGATGCGCATCGACGGCGAGGACTTAAATGTGCGGGTGGATATTGCTCCTGATCAATTGGGAAATAACCAGAGCGTGGTCGGCCGATTGAAGACCGAGCGATTTGATCTGCCGTTGATCATGCGCCTGGGGCTTTCGTATGACGCGATACATTCGCAGAACCTTCGCCTCACCGTTGCGGCTGATGGGGTCAATCCCAGTGATAATGCCCAGAGCATTAATCTCGGCGCTGAACTCGCCTTTTTGAACGAGCGATTAGTCCTCCGCGGCGGGTATAGCGAGCTGTTCTTAGAGGACAATGAGAAGGGCTTGACCTTTGGGGCGGGCGTTAAAACCAACATCGCCAGCAATGTCAAGCTCGAAGCCGGATATGCGTTTCAAAGTTTCGTCCACCTGAGCAATGCCAATCGCATCACTTTGACATTGCTGTTTTAGCGGCCAGAAGTTGAAAAATCCATTTTTCTGATGTAATTCACTCATCATTTCATTTAAACTGGAGGTAACATTATGCATCCAAAAATTACTACGCTTTTTGTGGTAGGGCTAATTGCGATCGGGTTGATGGTCAGCTCGGTTGCATTTGCCCAAACAACCGTCAAGGTCACCTTGCAGTTTAATTCCTCGACCGTTCTCGATACGCTTGGCGAGAACGGATTTGTGGAGGTTCGCGGGGCGCTGAACAACTGGACCACCGGCCCCGTATTGCCCGGCGGCAAAGTGATCAATTGGGACAAATCATCGGATCTGGACATGGTGAATGTCGGCGGAGATTATTGGACGGTCACTTTTGAGATGTTTCCCGATGATACTTTGCGGTACAAATTTTGGACCGGGCATACTCCCGATATTGGCACCATTCCCAATGGTGGCTGGGAAGGCCCATTTGACAACACCATTGCCGATACCCGAATTTTAATCACCAGCCAAAACGATACGATTGTTCCGGTCCAGTACTACAACCCGGACATCGGATTGGGTCCGCAGCCGCAGTACAAAATGCCGTTTGTCCCGAAGCCCGATAGTGTCGCCATCTATTTTCGGGTCAATATGGGCGGCGAGATGGAGGCGGAGCGATTCGATCCGACCAAAAATGGTCCTATCGGTTTGCGTGGAGATCCAGGGGCTTCGGCTGGTGTGTTGGATTGGGGCAGCACCAAGGTTCTGCTCAAATGGGAACAGAAGAGCGTTTATAATGGCTCGTTCTGGTCTGGCGTGGCTTATTTTCCCAAAGCGGCAGTGACGGCGGGAGCGACCCAGGAGTTCAAATTTTATGCGGAAAACACCAAAGATTTTAGCTGGGAGGACGGAGGGAATCACAAATTTACCTATCCCGTCGGGCTTAAAGATACCACGCTCCACTGGACCTGGTTTAGCGGCAAAAAGATCAAAGGGGTGCAGCCAATCGAGAGTATCATTACCTGGCGGCTCAGCACCGAGGCGTTGGAAGCCCTTGGCTTGTTCGATCGCGGCGTCGGCGATAAGATGCTGATTCGAGGTCCGCGTGGCTGGAATGCGGATCAGGCGATTGAACTGTATTATCAGCCTTTGCTGCAGGAATGGACATCGGCAAATGAGGTTTTCAAGCTTCCTCCAGGGACTGAAATTTACTACAAGTATTATATTGCTTGGGATTCTTCCCGCGTTGATCCAACCAGCCCCAATTATATTCCCAATATTACGCTGGATAACGGATGGGAAGAGCCAGCAATTACTGGCGGCGCCAATAGAACCCATGTGTTCGAGAACGCTGCGCAGCAAACCCCAGTCGGAGATTTTGGTTTCGAGCGCCAATTCTTTAATAGTGTGCCAGCCAATGCTGTGTATGACCACGATATCGCCGTTACTTGGAACGTGGACATGCGCAACGCGGCCAATCCTGACTCCAATGCTGCCAATCTTAGCAACCTGTTCCGGCCTGGGGTGGATAGCGTATTCGTCCAATGGGATGGCGAACTGCTGGCTGTTACTCAAGGACAAAATATGTGGGGTGGAAGATTCCTACAACTCACAGACCCAGATGGGGATATGATTTATTCCGGGACGTATACGATCAAAGTATCCCCGAAATATCCTCATGGCTGGTATCAACTGGGGTATAAGATCGCTTATTCGACAGCAGAACCAGGAGTGTATGTCGTCAATACTGGCGGTGGTGTCGAATTAGGTCGTCGTTACATGCAGTATATCCACCCAACACAGGTGCTGCCCGGTTCTCCATGGCCGGTGACCGTCTGGCCGACCGAGTACAATCTTCCAGTGGTGCCTTGGCGCGATACCCATCTGTTCGTCGAATATCCGCCTCCAGATCTCACCAAACCGACGGCGGTGAGCGATCGGCCATCCGAAATGCCGCTGGAGTTCGCTTTGGAACAGAACTATCCGAACCCATTCAACCCCAACACCACCATCAATTTCACGATGGCAAAGGGAGCGCATGTCACGATTAAAATTTATAACTTGGCTGGCCAAGAAGTCGCTACACTAATTGATGCCTATCAGCCGCAGGGACATCATTTCGTCCGCTGGTCGGGCAAAGATGCCTCTGGCACAGACGTGAGCTCTGGCATGTATCTAGTAAAAATGGTCACCGAGAATTTCAACCAGGTGAATAAGATCATGTTGGTTCGGTAGCGCGTGGAGCAAAGTCATGTAGCACAGCAAGCATGAAAAGGGTGTGAGCCATTGGGTTCACACCCTTTTCTTTGTCAAAGATCATTCTCTCACCCCAATGTCCTCCAGCGTGGAATGGACTTCATCTTGACGCTTATAGCGTTTGTTTCTTAAATCAAGATTTAGGTTATGATACCAAAAATGAATTGGCGAATTATTTTTTGGGGAGTCATTCTTTTGGGCTCCATTCATGGTTTTGCAGGGCAAAGTGATATTCACAAATCGAATGGGATGGATTTCATAAAAGGGGCTGATGTCTCCTTTATTCCACAGATCGAAGACAATGGCGGCGTCTATAAGGAAGATGGCGTTTCCAAAGATCCGTTGGAAATCTTTAAAGATCATGGCATCAATTATATCCGATTAAAATTGTGGCATACACCAGCCGAGAACTATAATAATCTGGGAAAAATTCTTTCCATGGCCAATCGCATTGAGGCGCATGGATTGAAATTGCTGCTGGATTTCCATTATTCTGATACCTGGGCCGATCCCAGGCAACAGCGCAAACCAAAGGCCTGGGAAAATATTCCGTTCGCGGCCCTCAAAGATAGCGTTTACCAATACACCAAAAACGTGATCCAGGCCTTGAACACGCAAGGGACGCCACCTGCCATGGTTCAAATCGGCAACGAGATCAATGCTGGGATGCTATGGAACGACGGTCGGGTAGGCGGTAACTACGATTCCAATTGGCCAAATTTTGCTGCGTTAGTTAAAGAGGGAATTCGAGGCGTTCGGGAGAGCTGCGCCTTTGGGGATTCCATCAAAATCATGATTCACATCGCCAACGCTGCAAAGAATAGCACTTGCCGCTGGTTCTTTGACAATCTGATCGCCAATGGGGTCAATTTCGATGTCATCGGGCTGTCGTTTTATCCCTGGTGGCATGGCACACTGAGCCAGGTCAAAAGCAATCTGAACGACCTGGCCAGTCGCTACAAGAAAGATCTGATCGTTGTTGAATATGCTTATCCCTGGACCCTGCAATGGTTCGATAGCCAAAATAATATTGTGGGCAGTCAAAGCCAGCTCCATGTTGGCTATCCCGCTTCGGTGGACGGCCAGGCCTCATTTATCCGCGATTTGATGAATATCGTTCGACAAACCAAAGATGACAGAGGAAAAGGCTTGTTTTATTGGGCGCCAGAATACATTTCGACCCCAACATTTTTGTCAAATTGGGAGAATAATGCCCTATTTGATTTTTACGGCAATGTATTGAAGTCCATGGATGTGTTTCTGGAGGAGCCAGATACATTGGCGCCAATCAACGTCACGATGATCATCAACACGGCTACGCATTGGGATACTCTCCTGCCCCATCATTTCGTGCAGCTTCGGGGCGAGGTGCAGGGGATTTCCTATTTGAATTTGCCTGATGGAAAAAAAGTGGCCTGGGATGCCAGTTCCGATCTGGTGCTTGAAAATGTCGGCGGCGATTACTGGCAAACCACTTTCCAGATGTATCCCGGGGATAAACTTGCCTATAAAATTTGGACGGGTTACAATCGCACCAGCGGGACCTATCTGCGGCTTGGCTGGGAAGGGCCGATCATCCCGGATCCTGGCGCAACCGAGAACACCCGGATTTTTCAAGCTGGGGACAACGACACCATCTTGCCGGTTCAATTTTACAATTCGGCCAGCGACAACAAAATGCAATATTGGTCGCCTTTCGTTCCCAAACAGGATTCGATCCTGCTTTATTTTCGAGTGAATATGGCCGGGGCAATGAAAACTGGCCGGTTCAATCCCGCGATCCAAGGCCCCGTGGGGGTAAGAGGCGACCCAGATGCATCTGGCCAGGCGCTGCAGTGGGACAGCACCAAAGTTGTGTTGCAGCGCGAGCCGTACAGCATTTTCAATGGATCGTTCTGGTCTGGGGCATGCTATATTCCTAAAGCGGCCATTCGCCCCGGACAAAGGCTGGCATACAAATTCTATATCGAAAATGATCCGTTTGGCGGTTGCGAAAATAGCGTGGCCCACCGGGAATTGATCTATACTGCCTCGCTCATTGACCAGCGGCAGGATACCACCTTGCATTGGGTCTATTTCGACGATCTCAATCCCATGACCACAGTGGAAGCTCCCGGCCAGCATGTTCCCGCTCATTTTGTTTTGCAGCAGAACTACCCCAATCCATTCAATACCACGACCATGATCCGCTATCAACTGGCAATGCCGTGCCATGTCGTGCTGCAACTTTATGATCGAAATGGGAGGCTGATCCGCACCTTGGTCAACTCCTATCACATGAGTGGAAGTTATCAGATCCTATGGGATGGCACGAATCGAGATAATTTGCCTGTGCCAGCCGGCGTTTATTTCTGTCGGATAATTGCTGGCGGAACAACCATGATGATTAAATTGGCACTGGTGAAATAGGGAGAAAGCATGAACAGAAAAACCAAATTAATCATTGTTGGTTGGATCCTGACGGTTTTCTGTCGCATCAGCTTCTGGGCCGAGGCTAAATCACAGGGGCGGCAGCAAATCAATTTCAATGCTGATTGGCATTTTTATCGCGGCGATCTGCCAGTGGAGCAGGTCATCGCCAGGCCACTGGATGAAATCGATTGGGAGATCGTCCATCTGCCCCATGCGCCGAAGATCACGCCACTGCGGCATCGCTGGCCGATCCCGGATAACCAGGGGATCAATTGGTACCAAAAACAATTCAAGCTTCCCCCGCAATATACCAGCAAGAAAATCTATCTGTCTGGCGAAGGGGCGGATCAGACCGCTGAGGTCTGGGTCAACGGAGAAAAACTGATGCGGCACAGCGGTTCTTTTACTCCCTTCGTCATCGACATGACCGACCACGTCCATTTTGGCGATGCCAGCAATCTGATCTGCGTTCGGGTGGATAACCATCACGACCCGGATATCCCGACGTATGGCAATTGGATCAGCTATGGCGGATTGTATCGGGATGTTTATTTGGTTATCACCGATCCACTGCATATTACCGATCCGATTCATGCGAACAAAGTTGCCGGCGGCGGCATTTTTGTGACCTTTCCATTCGTCACCGATTCACTGGCCGCGGTGAAAATTCAAACCCATATTGTGAATGAATACCAATCAGCCCAAAAATGTCGGCTGCGGTCGCGGATTCTGGATGCCGATAATTCGCAGGTCGGTACGGCAGAGGCATTTCATAGGATCAGTGGAGGAGCGGATCACACGTTTATTCAAACAGTTAAAATTAAGCAGCCGAAGCTGTGGCATCCCAATCATCCCCATCTTTATACGCTCGTTTCCGAAGTTTATGTCGGCCCCAGCCTGGTCGATAGGCAAACGACCCGGATCGGTATTCGACGCATCGACTTCAGTCCGAAAAATGGCTTTTCCATCAATGGCGAACGGTTCGTTTTTATGGGCGCCAATCGAGTGCAGGATTATCCCTACGTGGCCTGGGCCGTTCCCAATTCCGGCCAGCGCCGGGATGCGGTTCATTTGAAAGAGGCCGGCTTTCAATATGTCCGGCTGTCGCATAACTTGCAGGACCCATCATTTCTGGATGCCTGCGATGAGCTGGGGCTTTTGGTGATGGCCTGCATTCCGGGATTCCAATTTATTGGCGGACAAAAATTTCGGGAACACTCGGTTCAGGATATGCGCGATCTGATCCGGCGCGATCGGAATCATCCCTCGGTGATTCTGTGGGAGCTGTCGCTTAACGAGACCGAGTTCGATTCCGCTTTTGCCGCTCGAGCGATGCAGATCGGCCATGAGGAATTTCCCGGGGACCAGTGTTTTGTCTCGGGCTGGAAATTCGACGATATTTATGACGTGTTCATCCGAGCCACCCAGCATGGAGCACGGGACTATGCCGGCAACGCCCCTCTGGTCATCAGCGAATATGGGCATTGGGATTTTGGTGGTGCTAACAGCACTAGCGATGTGGATCGAAAAGATGGTGAACGAGCCATGCTGGTGCAAGCGAAAAATCATCAGCAATCGCTGAACGCTAACCGTGCCCTGCCGTTTCTCTGCGGCGATGGTTTGTGGGTGGGAATCGATTTCCAAACCTATCCCTCCGGGGTGATCGATTATTTCCGCCTACCCAAATTTTCCTATTATTTCTATCAGAGCCAGCGGAATCCCCATTTGATCCTAGATGGCATCGACTCCGGGCCGATGATCTTTATCGCCAACTACTGGACCGAAAATTCCCCGCGCGATGTGACCGTATTCAGCAATTGCGACAGCGTTCGATTGCTGTTGAACGGCGAATTGATCGCCACGCAGCCGCCAGATCACGATGCGATTTCTGATCATCTGCTGCATCCGCCATTTACATTCAAGAATGTGAGCTGGCAGCCGGGCGAATTGCAGGCCATCGGTTTTCTGGATGGCAAAGCCGCAGTTCAACATATCCGTCGGACGCCGAGCAGCCCCGAAGCTATTGACTTGCAATTTGAAATCCAATATGAACCCAAAGCGCATGGTGAGGATCTGTTTTTCGTCTACGCCAATGTCGTCGATCAAAACGGAACAGTGGTTCCTTCTTTTTCGGATTGGATCGAGTTCGAAGTGATTGGGCCGGCCACATTGGTTAGTCCCCATCGCGTGCAGGCAGAGGCTGGCGTGGCAGCGGCGGTGATTCGGGTAGCTAACCAGCCCGGGGCGATTACGGCAAAGGCAGCGAATGCGAAGTTGAAGGGGGCGGAGAAAACGATAATCAGTTATTCAGATGATCTTAATCAAAATTGACCAAATAATGTCTGTAAAGAAAAAGATAAATTTTTTAATGTTCTGTCATTGCAAGCGAAGCGAAGCAATCTTTCCAAAATTAAAGAGATTTCTTCGTCGCCTCGCTCCTCGCAATGACATGTTTTATGAAAATGGTATTATCGAATCATAAGGAGTTAATTCAATGATCATCAAAATATTTAAGTTTTTAAGCCTTTTATTATGTCTCTTCTCTTTTCCGCGACTGGTTGAAAGCAAACAGATCATCACCTTCAATCGCGACTGGAAATTCACCAAAGGCAATCCTGCCAATGCGCAGCTTCCCAATTTCGATGATTCAGCCTGGCAGAAAATTCATCTACCGCATGACTGGGCGATCTATGGGCCAGTGGATTCGCTGGGCGATGGCGAGACAGCAAAACTTCCCTGGCGGGGCGAGGCCTGGTATCGGAAGACCTTCCGGCTGAATCCCAACGATGCTGGCAAACGCGTCTATTTCCTGTTCGATGGCATCATGGCCCAGCCCAAAATCTATATCAATGGCCAATTGGCCGGGCAATGGGATTATGGCTACAATTCCTTTTATCTGGATGGGTCCGAGCTGATCGATTTCAAGCAGGAGAACGTCATTGCCGTCCATGTAGACACGCGAAAACACGGCAGCCGCTGGTATCCCGGGGCCGGCATCTATCGCAAAATCCAGATGATTATTGTCGATCCGGTCCATGTCGGCATCTGGGGCACCTGGATTAGCACGCCCGATGTGCGCGAAACCTGGGCCGATGTTAGAGTTTTAACAACGGTCAACAATTTTAGCGGTCAGGATAAAAAAGTAACCATCGAGACCACGATTCTGAGTCCTGCCGGCAAACCGATCGCGACCCAAGTGGAGGATAGAAGAATCGGCGCTGGGAAGAATGCCGAGTTCGATCAATGGTTCACCCTGATCCGACCGCAGCGCTGGGATATTGAAAATCCAGTTTTATATGCTGCCAAAACAATTGTCATGCGGGATAATCGAATCTGCGATTCTAGTCTGATCCATTTTGGGATTCGCACGTTTCAGTTTACCGCAAATGATGGTTTTCATCTCAATGGCCGGCGCGTCCAATTGAAGGGAGTGAATCTGCATCACGATCATGGTCCGCTGGGAGCGGCATTCTATCCCCGCGCCATGGAGCGGCAATTGGAGATCATGCGGGAGATGGGCTGCAATGCCATTCGCACCAGCCATAACGTGTGCGCGCCTGAATTATTGGATTTGTGCGATCGGATGGGATTTGTGGTGTTCAATGAAGCGTTCGACAAATACGATGAGAAGGCCGATATTTTGCCCGAGACCGATTTCTTCGAGTTCGGCGAGCGCAACATCCGAAATTTCGTGCTGCGGGATCGCAATCATCCCTCGGTGGTCATCTGGAGCGTGGGCAATGAGATGCGGGATGTGCAGCCCAACATCAATGGTGGCTTAAGAAAATTGCAGGCCATGGTGGGGTATGTGCGAAAATACGATCCCACCCGGCCGGTGACCATGGCCTGCGATATGCCGAATACCGTGCATTTGCGCCACTTCGATTATTACGATGTGCATAGCTGGAACTATGGCCGACGCTACCTTCCGGCTCGAACTGCCGAGCCCAACAAGCCGGTCATCATCAGCGAATCCGGATCAACGGTGAGCACCCGGGGCTTCTACGAATTGCCGCTACCAACCCACAAAATCGATTTTACCGATTCACGGCAGGTCAGCTCGTATGACCTCAACGCGCCCTGGTGGGCGGACTTGCCAGATGATAATTTTATGTGGCAGGAGCAGGATCGCTACATTTGCGGCGAATTCGTCTGGACTGGCTTCGATTATTTGGGCGAACCGACGCCGTACGATGATTGGCGAGCCAGGGAGGGCAAGATCGCCCAGTTACAGGTGTCGCGCAATTCCTATTTCGGCATCGTCGATCTGTGTGGCATTCCCAAGGATCGCTACTATTTGTATCGCAGTCATTGGGCGCCGGAGAAGACCACAGTGCACATCCTGCCCCATTGGAACTGGGAAGGGAACGAGGGACAATCCATCCCAGTATTCGTGTACACCAATGGCGATGCCGCTGAGTTGTTTTTAAATGGCAAATCTTTAGGGATGAAATACAAAAATCCCAAATCCTCTATCCCGACAGAGCGCTATCGGCTGATGTGGAACCGGGTCATCTATGAGCCCGGGGAATTGAAAGCGGTGGCTTACAAAGAAGGTCAGAAAATTGGCGAGGCCATGGTTCGAACGGCAGGAGAACCGGTGTATTTGAAGTTAACGCCAGATCGATCAACGATCGCCGCCACCGGAGAAGATTTGAGCTATGTTCTGGTCGAGGCATTCGATAAGAATCATTATCCCTCCCCTAAGGCGGACAATCTGGTGCGGTTTACGATCGAGGGACCCGCAACGATTGCTGGCCTGGGCAATGGCAATCCGCAGTCGCTGGAGCCGTTTGTAGCGGACCGATGCCGACTTTTCCATGGCAAGGCTATGGTTATTGTTCGCTCCGAGAAAGATAGAAAAGGAAAAATCCAGATCAACGCTGTCAGCGAGGGATTGAGATCAGCGAGCGCTTCGATAATCAGTCAATAAGGCCGTTTGAAATGGATGCCCTCCGTCACCTGGGAGTTGGCATTAGTAAGATCACCTTTAATTTTCGTAAAGGGAAATGATGAAACCGACAATCAAGGTTTTATGGTTTGCCATTGGAATTCTGGCGACCATTTGGCTAAGCTCGCCAGGCCATGCTCACACCATGGATTCCCATTCGCTTGAGCAAGAAATTTTTTATCATATTTTCCTCCGCAGCTTTTATGACAGCAATGGCGATGGTCATGGCGATCTGAACGGGCTCAGAGAAAAATTGGATTACCTTCAGGAGTTGGGGGTGACTTCGGTTTTGATCACGCCGCTCTACTATTCGGATTTTTATCATAATTATTTCCCCATCGATTTTGAGGGGATCGATCCCGAATTCGGTACGAAAGATGAGTATTTCGCCCTATTGAAGGAAATCCATCGCCGCGGCATGAAGCTGATCATGGATATGGAGATCCATTATGTGACCGAAGATCATCTCTGGTACAAGGACTCCTATCAAAACCCTTCTTCGCCATATAGCAATTACATACTTTACAATGGCCCGAATAATACCGAACCAGAATCTATCCTTTTCAATCTTACGGAGCTTCAGTCTTTCGATGGCAAGGTGATCAAAGTCTGCACGACCAATTTGGACAACGAGCATGTGAGAAATTATCATTATCATCTATTCAAATACTGGGTCGATCCGAACCGTGATGGCAATTTTGATGATGGCATCGATGGTTTCCGGATCGACCATCTTATGGACGATCTGGACTGGAAGGGAAGATTAACGGGCTTGCTAGCCAATTTTTGGAAGCCGCTCTTTGTCGAGTTGCGCGGGATCAATCCTAACATCGTTATCATCGGCGAGCAGGCGGAATGGGGCTATGGGGGCGAATATTTCAGCAAAGGCGATGTGAACGGGGTCTTTGCTTTTCCACTTAGCCGGGCCATCCGAAAATTCGATGCTGAGGAAATCGAAAAGCAATGGATGAAAACTTTTCAGGTGACACCAGAGCAAAAATATCAACTGATTTTTGTCGAAAATCATGATATGCCCCGCATCGCAACGGTTTTGAAGGACAATACCGCCAAATTGAAAATCAGCGCCGCTTTGAATTTGTTGTTGAAGGGCGTGCCCATCATTTATTACGGTCAGGAGATCGGTATGCGCGGGGCCAACGGATTGGGCAAATTTGGATCGACCGATGGCAACGACATTCCGGTGAGAGAGGCGTTTGAATGGTACAAAACGGTCGAAGGCACCGGGATGGCGCTGTGGTATAAAAATACTGGCCCATGGTGGGACCATTCCCAGTTGAAAGATCATGATGGAATTTCGTTGGAGGAACAACAAGCCGATGCCAGTTCGCTCTGGCATTTCTATAAAAAATTGATTGAACTGCGTCGTGCCAATAGTGCCCTTCAGACGGGCGGCATTGAGTTTTTGGATGACAATAACGATCGGGTCTTATCATTTCTGCGCTGGAATGAGGAGCAGGCCATTTTAGTGTTGATGAATTTGCATGATAACGAAGAGCGGATTCGCCTCGATCTGGCAAAATGGCCGATCAATGTAGATCGGTCGGCAATTGTGAAGTTGATACAATGGCCCGCTGAAACCACCCTGGAGGTGGATGCGGCTCAAGCTCGCGCGACACTCAAAAATTTTCAAGTCCAGGCTTGGCGGATCAAATAAAATAATTCCGAATGGTACCCGACGGATTGATGAAACCAACGGATGAGAAAATTAAGGGAGTCGTTTTAAAAAATCTCGAGAGAGACAAAGATCCTTCGCTCCCCTCGCTCCATCCTAAAAGAAACTGCCGAGGCTGTAGACATAAAAAATGCGTTGGCTTCTTCCGACTGTTGGTCAGTTAGCGATTTTAATACATAAGGGTAAAAGCGATGAAAAAATTTTCAACGTTGCTTCTGGTTACGGCATTCATCACGCTGAATTGCACGTCTCCGAAAAAAACAACGATCCCAATCGTCCCAACCTGGGCGAAACAGGCCATCTGGTACCAAATATTTCCGGAGCGCTTCTGGAACGGGGATAAAAATAATGATCCGACGCTGCCGGATTTAGTTGGAGGTTGGCCTCATTTTCAACCCAATCAGTGGCAGATCCATCCCTGGACCTCGGACTGGTATCAGTTGCAGCCCTGGGAAAAATTGTACCAAAAAGATTTCTATTGGTGCGCTGGGCTGCGGCGCTATGGCGGCGATCTGCAAGGCGTGCTGAATCGATTGGACTATTTGCAAGATTTGGGCATCACAGCCATCTATTTCAATCCGCTGTTTGAATCGCCATCGCTGCACAAATACGATGCGACGATGTATCACCATATTGACAATAATTTCGGGCCGAATCCCGAGAAAGACCGGGAGATTTGGGCGCAAGAGAATCCGGCGGATCCAGCCACCTGGCAATGGACCCCGGCCGATAGCTTGTTTCTGAAGCTGATCCAGCAATGCCATCAGCGCAACATCAAAGTGATCATCGACGGCGTATTCAATCATGTGGGGTTGACGTTTTGGGCGTTTCAGGATATAGTGAAAAATCAGCAGGCATCGCGTTACAAAGATTGGTTTACGATCAAACGCTGGGATGATCCCACTACTGCTGAGAATGAATTTGATTATGAGGGCTGGAACGGCGTCAGAGATCTGCCCGAGCTCAGAGAAGATGCGCATGGCCTGGTCGCTGGACCACGGGAACACATTCGCGCCATCGTGCAGCGCTGGATGGATCCCAACGGCGATGGCGATCCCTCCGATGGCATCGATGGCTGGCGGCTCGATGTGGCGGAAAAGGTGAATATCGCTTTCTGGCGTGATTTCCGAAAATGGGTGAAGGCCATCAATCCCGAAGCCTATATCACCGGCGAAATCTGGTGGGAGGATTGGCACAAGAATAAAATGATGAATGCCAAGCCTTGGCTCCAGGGCGATGCCTTCGATGGGGTGATGAATTATCGGGTAGCGCAGGTCATCAAGCAATTTGTCATTGATCAAAAGGAACAGATTTCGGTCCAGGCATTGGTGGATTCGCTCCAAAAAATCTATGGCGATTATGGCTGGGAACATGGCCTGGTCTGCCAGAATCTGATGGACAGCCACGATGTGGATCGGCTCGCCTCCCAGATCGTGAATCCGGATCGCTGGTACGATCATTGGGCCGCGCCGAAAGACAATCCCGACTATGATGTCCGCAAGCCGAATGAAGCCGAACTGGCCAAGATGCGATTAATTATCATCATTCAAATGACATTGCCTGGCGCGCCGATGATCTATTACGGCGATGAAGCGGGAATGTGGGGCGGCGATGATCCCGATTGCCGCAAGCCCATGGTTTGGCCGGAATTGACATACGACGCTGAAGTCAGCCATCCTTTGGGCAAACCGCGTCCGGCGGATCGGGTGGAGTTCAACCATGATTTATTCGACTTTTATAAAACGATCATCAAAATTCGAAAAGACCATCCCGCATTCATGATGGGCAGCTTCAAGAAGGTATTCGTAGATAACCAGCGCTCCCTTTATTGTTTTGCAAGAGAATATTTGAATGATCAGGCGATTGTGGGGTTGAACAATTCGGATCGAGCCCATTTATTGGAACTGGCCGTGGATGGAAAATACTGGAATGATCTGCTATCCGGAAATTCTTATGTGGCAGTCGACGGGAAAATTGCCCTCAAGATTGATCGTCGATCGGGCGTAATATTGGTTCCCGGAATGGAGACAAGATTGGCGTTCTGAGGATAGGCTGGCAATTCTGAATCCTCTTCCAACATGATCTGATCTTAAAAAACGAAGTCATGATCGGTTGCAGGTTTCAATGTCAGATCAGATGTTATGGCATGAAGATGAAGGTTCATTTTTTATGATTAGCTCTTTGCTCATCGTGTTGAAAAAGAGTTGATTTGCTCCAAGTGGTCTCAAACTTTTTGTTGACTAATTTTGAAAATTTTTATATATTAAAAAAAATTATCGTAAGATTTTCAGGTTGCGGCAAAAGCTGTTTCGAGAGGTTTTCTGCGCAGTTCGGATGTGAAACCCGAGGTCGCTGGTTGGCCGATGTCAACGATCAAACTCGGCATGGCTCACTATTCGCGGAAGGAGTAGCTATGAAAGCGATATCTTCACTGGTAATTGCTGTGGTGATGATTTTCGGTACATTCATGGGCGTATTGGTAGCGGGAACAACTGGCAAGATTGTTGGGAAGGTTACGGATGCGGAGTCAGGTCAACCGCTGGTGGGGGTCAATGTTATCATTGAAGGGACCACCATGGGTGCTGCCACCGATCTTAATGGCAATTATATTATCCTCAATGTCCCTCCTGGTGCTTATGCATTAAAAGCCTCGATGATCGGCTTCAAAACCCTGCGGTACGAAAATGTCCGGGTCTCGATCGATCTTACCACGACGATCGATTTCAAACTCAGCAGTGAGATTCTGGATTTGGGCGAGGAAGTGACCGTGGTAGCCGAGCGTCCCATGGTGACAAAGGACCTGACTGCGACGACAGCGGTGGTGAGCAGCGAGCAAATGGCTGCATTGCCAGTGACGGAGGTGAATGAAGCGATCGAATTGCAGGCGGGCATTGTCAAAAGTGCGGCCGGCGGATTTCATATCCGTGGCGGTCGCAGCGGCGAGGTCAGCTTCTGGATCGATGGCATGCCAGTCACGGATGTTTATGACGGTGGCACCGTTGTGGATGTCAATAAGAATATGGTGCAGGAGTTGCAGGTGATTAGTGGCGCGTTTAATGCCGAGTATGGGCAGGCCATGTCGGGCATCGTCAATATTGCCACCAAAGGCGGCAGCAACAAGCTCAGCGCAAGCTTTCATACTTACTTTGGCGATTATACCAGCAATCACACCAAACAATTCCTTCATATCGATCGGATCAATCCTCTGGCGATTAGAAATTTTGAGGGCAGCCTCAATGGGGCGATCATAAAGGACAAATTATTCTACTTTGTGAACGCCCGCCATGTCTATTTCGATGGCTGGTTGTATGGCCAGCGCAAATATAATCCCAATGCTGTGACAGTGCAGGTCACAGGTATTCCAACCGAATTGATGCCAACTTTATTCCCCGATTATGCCGCTGAGAGCCGTGTTATCGATCCAATCAATCATTTGAGTGGATTTCAATACATCGTGGGGACCAATGCACTGATCGACTCGGCCATTACCGCAGATTATCTTCGGACCAATAATATCTCTCCAGATTCATTCAAGGTCTTTTATCAGCGATTAAGAGACAATAATAAAGACGGCCGCGGCGATGGAAAATTTGTGTCGATGAATTGGAATCGAAAAATGTATGGTCAGGGAAAGTTAATTTATAAGTTCAATCCCCTCATGACGCTATCATACGACTTCATTTATGACGATGTGGATTATCAGGATTATGATCGCAATTACAAATTCAATCCCGATGGGGCGCTCAAACGCTACCGAACTGGCTTCACCAATATTTTGAAACTGAATCATTTGCTCTCGAGCCGCACCTACTATACCCTGGGTCTCTCCTATTTTTCCAAGGCCTATAAGCATTATGTGTATGAGGATAAATACGACCCGAGGTATATCCATCCCGATATCGGGCTACAAAATGTCTATAGCTATAAAACGGGTGGCACCGATAACAATTGGTTTCAGCGGCAAACCAATACATTCCTGACCAAATTTGACTTGACCAGCCAGGTCACCAAAAATCATGAGATCAAGTCTGGATTAGAATTTCGGCTCCATCGAGTTTCCCAGCGAGAGATCAATTTGCGCCCAGTTTTGGAACAGACCGCCATCAATCCGCTATTTCAGGGCCCCTATATCAAAACGCGAATTCCAGAGGACAGCACGATCTATGCCAGCCGTTATCATCATCAGCCGCTGGAATTTTCGGCGTATGTGCAGGACAAAATGGAATTCAAGAATATGATCATCAATTTGGGGGTGCGATTCGACTATTTCGAGCCCGACGGTGTGGTTTTAGCGGACGAGAGCGATCCCAGCATCTACGATCCGATCAAGCCGCAGAACCGCTATTACGATTATGGCACGGATGGGATTCCGAATACCTTCGATCCTGATGGGACAGAGGGGAATGGGATTCAGGATCCGGGCGAGCGCCTGGTAACGCGAGCTGAGCGAGAGAAGTATTGGTACAAAAAAGCGTCACCAAAATTGCAATTGAGCCCACGGCTTGGCGTTTCGTTCCCAATTACCGAGCGAGGGGTGATTCATTTTTCGTACGGTCATTTCTTCCAGATCCCGCGGTTCGAGCGGCTGTATCAGAATCCTGATTTTCAATTGGGATCGGGCACGGGAAATGTGGGCGTGATCGGCAATGCCGACTTGAAGCCAGAGCAAACCATCAATGGCGAGATCGGCCTGCAACAGCAGCTTGGGGAGGATATTACGCTCCATGTGACTGGCTATTTCCGCGACATCCGCGATCTGGCTGGGACACGGGCTGAGGAAATCGTGCTCTATGGCGGATTTGCCAAATATAGCAAGATTGTCAACAGCGATTTTGGGTTTGTCCGAGGATTGATTGTGGCATTGAACAAGCGGTTCTCGGGTGGGCTATCGGCGTCAATGGATTACACGCTTCAAACCGCCCGCGGCAGTAATTCGAATCCAGAGCAAGCGCGCAATGCCCTGGAGGCCGGCGCCTTGCCTGAGGTCCAATTAACCCCCCTAGATTGGGATCAAAAACATACGGTGAATGCCACGCTCTCCTATGCCGCCAAAAGCTGGGGCGGTAGCGTCATCGCCCAATGGGGGAGTGGATTTCCATACACGCCACGCCGCTCTGAAGACATCAGTTCGCTACTGACGAACAGTCAACGCAAACCGACCACCTACAACGTGGATTTAAGAGCGTATAAAGACTTCCGTTTGGGCCCCGGTACGTTCACCTTGTTTTTACGCGTGTTTAATTTGTTCGATACGCTCAACGAGATCAACGTCTATGATGATACCGGCCGGGCTGGTTTCACTGTGGACAAACGACGCGCCGAATCCACCAATCCCCTCCAATTGATCAACAGCTTGGATGATTGGTTCACCAATCCAACCCATTTTTCAGAACCAAGGCGCGTGGAATTTGGCCTTACTTATACATTCTGAGCTGGAGCGAGCTATGGTATCGTTCGCCCAAGGGATTCGTCGATCATTTCCGAGCACAACGCCAGAGGGAATGATGGTTTTGAGCAGAATGGGTCTCCATCTTTTGAAATGAAAATTTAGCGTGGAGGAGATCAATGAGCAAATATGTTAGAGCCTTGCCAATCAGCATCATTTTAATCTGTGTCATGGGGGTCAACTGGCTAATGGGGCAGAGTGGCCGCGAATTTCGGCGTTCCTCCATTATGCGAGGCAATCTGGTAAAGACGGTCTTCGGGAACTGGGGCGTTATTGGGCAGCCGGCGGAGAAAGGCCGGCGCGGCGCCTGGATTTATGACAACAATGGCTATATTGGGGATGTCAGCCCTATTGTCGGGGCCGAGGTCAAAGTCGGCGACAAAGTGTTTCACTCCGTGGTCGTTTGTCCAGTCGATCGTCCAACCAAGCAGCACGAATTGTCTCCCACTGGCAAATACTGGGGTTTTGAACCGGTAGCCGGTTATTTCAATGAGAATCAGCAAGGCATTGCGCTGTACAGTGACCCCAGTTCCTGGCCGGCGCAGTGGCCAGATAAACTAAAGGATCCTGATGACCCGGGTTGGCCCGGCTCATGGAATGGATTTTTCGGCAAAACCACCACGGCGACCGAGGAATGCTTTTTCGTTATGGATGACAATAATGACGAAGAATTCAACTACGCCTCAAACAACCGCTGGGGAGTCGCTTTTAAGCCCGATTCCACCAATCCAGCCAGAAATGGCCTCGGTCTGGTGGTCAAGGTCCGCGCCATGCAATGGTCAGATTTCCTGGCTCAAGATTGCATTTTCTGGCTGTATGAAATTACCAATACCAGCACCACCGATTACAGCAAGGTAACGTTCGGCATGTTGGTGGGAACGCTCATCGGCACCAGTGGCGCTGATAATTCCCATGCCGAATACGATGACGACTATTCCTTTTTTGATGTGGAAAAAGATTTGACCTATACAGCAGATTTCGATGACAATTGTCGACGTAATCCCCAATGGACCGGAGACGTGGGGGTAGTAGGCTATGCATTTCTTGAAAGCCCTGGCAATCAGTACGATGGCATTGATAACGATGGCGATGCCAATGATAATCCGCTGTTCCCAGCGACTGGCCCCTATTTTACCGCCAATGATTTTAATGAAGTGATCTATAAGGCCGGGGATAAGATCGTCTTAATTGACGACAAATATAATCGACGGATCGTTACTGTTCCAGAAACGACTGCTAATTTTTATACTCGTGGGATTTCCATCCCTTTGACGCCCGGGGTCACCAAGCTTGTGGAGGGCAACGTGGTAATCCGCGATGGCAAAGAAGTGGTCAATCCGAATGCTTACGATGGGGTGGATAATGATCTGGATGGCCTGATCGACGAAAATTTTTATTTGCATTATCGCCAGATCCGCAAAGATACGAAAGGCAATATTTTGATCGATAAGCTGAGCCCAGTTCGCTATAAAGATTACCGGACCGGGCTTGGCATCAATGATCTTCTGATCGATGAGCGCCGAGAGGACGGCATCGATAACGACGGTGATTGGAGTTCGGAATTCGACGATGTTGGCGCCGATGGCGTACCCGGCACCAATGACCGGGGCGAAGGTGATGGGCTGCCCACACCAGGAGAACCCAATTTTGATCAGACCGATGTGGATGAGTCGGATCAGATCGGCTTAACGAGCTTCGAGTATTTCACCCCGGCGAACGATTTTTCCATGGCCGATGATGAAGACCTATGGCGACGCCTGTCCCCGGGTTATTTCGAAGTGCCAGCATCGATCGTCAATAACAAGCCGCAGCGCGGGGAAGATGGGGACTTCTTCTATGGCTCGGGTTTTTTCCCACTGCGTGCTGGCGAAACGCAACGATTTTCGTTAGCTCTGGTCTATGGCGAGGGTGGCGGTCCCAATGTGGATATCGCCGATTTGCTCAACAATCGCGAGACTGTGCAGAAGATCTATAACAGCGATTATCGCTTCCCACCGGCGCCCACCAAACCAACTCTTACCGTGGTCCCTGGTGATGGTCAGGTGACGCTTTACTGGGATCGCAAGGCAGAGCAAACCATTGACCCAGTGCTAAAAATAAACGATTTTGAGGGCTACAAGATTTACAAGGCCACGGATCAAAATTTTAATGAGGTCTTTAAGATTACCGATGCCGATGGCACCCCCATCTCCTATAAGCCGCTGGCACAATTCGATTTGAACAATGGCATCAAAGGCTATTTTCGCGCCGGTGCCGATCTATTCCAGCAAAGTCGCGGCGCCTCATTTTATTTGGGTAACGATACTGGCTTAAAACACAGCTTCGTGGACACTGATGTCGAAAATGGCCGGCGCTATTTCTATGCCGTAGCGGCCTATGACCGCGGCGATGAAACGCTTAATATTTTTCCTAAAGAGAACGACAAACGGATCGACATTCTGCCGACCGGCGAGGTGCGAACCTTTCAAAATACTGCTGTGGTGGTGCCCAATGCCCCAGTGATCGGCTATACTCCTCCCGAGGGAAGCGTGAAGCTGATCAACTCCACCAGCATCGGGACCGGCAATATCTATTATCGCGTCGTGGATGACGAGGCACTGGTCGGCCATGATTATCAATTGGAATTCTTTGACACTTCCAATGACGGCATTGACAACAATCATAATTGGGATCCGCTGAAACATGATGTTGGCAGCGATGGCACTCCCAATACCGATGATCCTGATGGCACAGAAAATAATGGCATTCCAGATCCTGGAGAACCCAATCTGGATATGAAGGATAACGAAGAAGTGATTACTTTGACAACAAGCTTATATTCGATCCGCGACCTCACCGGCGTGACGGTATCGTTCAAAGCCCGCGATACCATGTTCGTGAAATTGCCCCATAAGCATCAGATCGAAGAGACCATCGTGGTCAAAGATCAGAGCGGTCAGACGATCGATCCATCCCGCTATGTGTTGAATCCTGAGACTGGCAAAATCAGGGGAAGGAATTCTGGTGATCTGCGCTATGGGGATAGCTATTCGATCTATTACCAGTATTATCCAGTGTATCGAAGTCCGCATATCGAACGCAGCCCTTGGGTTCAAGAGACGCTGGACACCGATATTTTCGATGGATTGCAATTGTCGTTCGATAATCACTGGAAAGTTGTCCAGGATACCAGCCGATCGTATTGGTCCAATCCTGCCAAGGCCATGGACTACACCTTCAGTAACCTTGACACGTATCTTGACAGTGAGCGATTGTTAGGTCTGCGTCATCCCAGTGATTATCAGATCATTTTCTATAACGATGTGGTAGACACCACAATTGATCTGCCCAAATATTTTGTGACCGGCGTTCCAGTGAACTTCAAAATCTACAATAAAACTGATGCGCGGTCGGTAGAGTTTATTTTTGGGGATTACGATGGGAATGGGAAACTGAGCTCGACGGATGAATTGATCTTTTTGGAGCCAGGGGCGAACGGCGAGCTAACGTTTACCTGGGATATCTATTTTCCCAAGATTGAAAGGAATTTTGAATATGGCCTTGGCGACACGTTAACTATTCGACTCAAAAAACCATTCCGTCGGCTGGATGTTTATCGGTTTACTGGGCCATTGCCGACCATCGCGACAACCACAGCCAAGCAGCAATTGGATATGATTCGAGTTGTGCCGAATCCTTATATTGTGGCTACCAGCCACGAGCTTCCGCTGCCACCAGCGATCAGCAGCGGCAGAGGCGAGCGAAAGATCGATTTCATCCATCTTCCCCCGGGAGCGAAAATAACGATTTTCACATCCCGAGGGGAGCATGTGATCACCTTGTTTCACGATAATACCATGTTTGATGGCACGGTTTCCTGGAACCTCAAAACCAAAGAAAATCTCGATGTGGCGCCAGGGGTCTATTTCTATGCTGTGGAATCTTCAGTCGGCAAGAAGACGGGCAAAATCGCCATCATCAAATGACTCGAACATGAACCGGTGGGTTTGCTTCACTCGGTAATGAATTGGCAGATCGTTTATCTATTAGAGGAGCTTAGGATGAATAAAAGAGCAATCATCGGCCTGATAGTGATCGCGGTGTTGATGCGGAATGTCGCCCTATTTGGGCAATCAAAAGTTGGCACTGCTGCCTCGCCTTTTTTGGGCATCAGTGTTGGTCCCCGCGCCACAGCGATGGGCGCTGCCTTTGTTGCTGTCTCGGCGGATGCTAGTTGTCTTTATTATAATCCCGGGGGGATCGCTCAGCTTCCAGGCTCTCAATTCATGATCAGCCACACCAATTGGCTGGTTGGGAGCAAGCTGAATTGGTTGGGCGTGGTGCTGAAACTCGACGGGGATAATACGATCGGGGCGAGCTTCACCCAATTGAATTATGGGGAGGATTTGGTAACCACGGTTTTGCAGCCTGAAGGTACTGGAGAATTATGGGGCGCCAGCGATATTGCTGCCGGGGTTTCTTACGCCAGAAATCTCACAGATCGCTTCTCGATCGGCGGTACCGTCAAATATATTCAGCAAAAGGTCTTCAACGAACAGGCGAATGCGTTTGCTGTCGATGTCGGGCTGCTGTTCGTCACCCAATTCAACGATATGAAGTTGGGCATGAGCATCTCCAATTTTGGGACAGACCTGCGCTTTGAAGGAAAAGATCTGTTACATCGCGTGGATCTTGACCCGGATCGACTGGGTGATAATGAGACAATCGTAGCTAACTTGAAGACCGATCATTGGACACTGCCGCTATTTTTTCGGGTTGGATTGGCCATGGACGTGATCCGAAGTAAATACAGCCGATTCACGCTGGCCGTGGATGCATTGCGGCCCAGCGATAATACTGAAATCTTGAATGTTGGAGCGGAATTCGCAGTCAATAACATGCTTTATTTGCGCAGCGGCTACAAATCGCTGTTCCGAAAGGAAAGCGAGGAAGGCCTTACCCTCGGTGCCGGCTTGAATTTCTCCTATGGGCCCAATGTCAGCCTTGGCGTGGATTATTGCTTCATGGATTTCGGCGTGTTCGAGGCAGTCCACATGTTCGGTATGAAGATCGGTTTTTGATTTGTTTGCATCATTCATCCATTTTTGTTCAGATCGTGGAAAGCAACTATTCAACAGGAAAGGGGGGTGATCATTTCAAATTAATTTTTGTCCCTAATCAAATTTCAGTTCATCAAACTTTAACCAATAGGAGGAATTATGAGAAAAATTGGTATCGTAAGCTGTTTGATGATGTTATTTGGGATAATTTCAGTATCCCTGGCGCAGGATCATCTATTGATCACTGAAATCGCCAATCGGCCCAATACCCCGCTGAATGGAGAATTTGTTGAGATCTATAATGGCACCGGGGCTACCGTAGATCTAACGAATTTTTACCTGACCGATTGCCCCTTCCAGGGTGACAACGACTATGTCAATATTGTCGATAATACTTTCACTCCCTATTCGTATGATTTTCTGGCAAAATTCCCGAACGGCGCTAAAATTGAAAATGGCCAGTATATCGTCGTAGCGGTCAAAGGGGGAGATTTCAAACAGCTTTATGGTATTGATCCAGATTTTGAATTGGTCCCACAATCGGAAGCAGTTCCCGATATGGTGGCGCTCGGGGCTGATTATATCGCCAGCAATACTGGATTCACCGATGCCAGCGAGGTGATGATCCTGTTCTTTTGGGATGGGATCTCCGATCTGGTGAAGGATGTGGATTATCTGGTGTGGGGCGATACCGAGGAGGCCGCGGATAAAACTGGTGTGAAAAAAGATGGTCCGGATGCTAATACGGATTCCACGGAATATTTCCCCGATACGCCGTTTGCCAATCAAATTTTGCTGAAATCGCTGAGCTCCACGCGGTTGCACACCGATGGAAAATCGCTCCAAAGGAAGCCGTTGGCCGAAGTGGGAGAAAAGCTCACGGGTGGGAACGGCATCACCGGGCATGATGAGACCAGCGAAAATCTGGCGGTTGCATTCGTCGAGGCTGATCCGACTCCAAAAGCTGCCAACCTCCAAAAAGTCAATGTCACTTTTATCGCGAATACGGCGACCGTGCCCGATACCCTGGGGCCGAACTCCGTCGTTCAGATCAGAGGCGCTGGGGGTCCATTAACCTGGAACGGCGCATCACCAGTGTTCATGCAAAATATCGGCGGGGACTATTGGAAGGCTACGGTTCAATTTCAAGAAGGCGAATCGGTTCAGTTTAAGTTCTTCACGAATGCGCATGACACGGTGTTTCCAGGGGCTGAATGGGAACATCAAGGCTGGGAAGGCGATGTGGCCACTGCCAACCGATTGCTCGTAGTCGGCTCCTCCGATACCACGTTGCCACTCCAATTCGTCAATGGCTGGAAATATGGCGCAGAGCAGTATGAGAAGCCCTATACCACCAATGATTCGACCTTTGTGGTCTGGATTCGGGTCAACTGCCAAGGCTGGGATGATTTCAATCCAGCGGCTCAGCAGATTGGTCTGCGCGGATCGAATAATGTGGATTGGGGACAGACGGGCGAGCTTTCGTGGGGCAAGACCTATCTGTTGAACCAGGAATCGGACCATGTCAATGGTGGCAGCCAGCAATATCCGGGCCGCTATTTTTACAGTGGCGCTGTCCATGTGCCCAATAAATATGCCGGCGCCGGGATCGAATTCAAAGTGGTGGTTCACAATGCTGGCGCTCCTCTGGATGAAGATTGGGGCAATTTGGTCTATAATCCCAGCCTGCAGAACAAAGTGGCGCTGTCCGGGAAGGACACCACCAACTATTGGTTCTGGTTCGATAACAAGCGTCCTCAGGTGAAGATTCATCGCGACGTCGTCATCGTGGAGTTTGTGGCGGACCTGAAGAACGCCATTGACAAGAAGGGCTTCGCGTTTGGCGATACGCTGGTAGTTCGAACCGGCTACTACGGCACGGCCAGTGAGGTTCGCTCCAAGGTCATGAAGCGTCAGGGTTTCACCACGCGCTACTCGGCAGTGGATACGATTACCACCACCATCGGTGCGCATCTGGATTATCAGTACTATAAAATCAAATATGGGGTGGAATACCGAGAGATCTACTATAATTTCCTGTACACCGGCGAAACGACTGGGGAAGCCGAGCGACGTGTTGTGGAGCAAATCACCGGGAATACGATCAAAGTCGAGGACATTCTCGATAGCAAATCGGAGATCCACCGCATGCCGCTGTTCCGGAACACCTCGCTCTTGGCCCAGGACGTGCTGGTCACTTATTTGTGCGACGTGCGACCAGCGATCTATCAGGTCAAAGTCGGGACTGTCCTGAAAGATATCCAGGGCACCATCGATATCTCTGATCCCAATCAAGTGCTGCAATTGGGCGTGGCGATGAACGGCCCAGCCACCGGCGGATGGGGGACCTGGGGAGCGGGATTGATGACCGATCCCGCGCATCAGATGTTTGATGATGGGACCCATGGCGATGCCGTCGCTGGCGATAGCATTTACACGTTACAAATTCAGTACCGAGGGGGTGTGGATGTCGTCGGCCAGGAGTTCAAATTTGGCATCGGTGGCGGCGATAATGAAGGCGGTTATGGTAACAATCATATCGAAAATATCGATGACACCAATCCAACTTTCACGATTGATGCACAATTTGGCAGTATCGATCCAGTGAGGTATTATGCCTGGAATTTCGACCTGCGAATTCCGACCGGCGTCAAAGAAGCGCCGATGGCTAATTTGCCAGCCGAATTCACTCTGGAACAGAACTATCCCAATCCGTTCAATCCAGCAACTGAGATCGTTTACACGCTGCCAAAGGAGAGCATGGTGACACTCACGGTGTACAACACGATGGGTCAGCGGGTGGCAACTCTGGTTCATCAAAAGCAAGCGGCTGGCCGTTATCAGATCCGCTGGTCTGGAGTGGATGATGCAGGCCATGCTATGCCCAGCGGCGTTTATATCTACCGCATCGAAACCAATCAGTTCTCCGCGACAAAGAAGATGGTTCTGATGAAATAACGAGTTCGTCTCGGCATTGGCAATAGTGAGACCTACCAGCAAAGGGAGCGATCGATGATTCGCTCCCTTTGCTATTTGATCTAATTTAGAGGGCGATTTTCGATCGTTGCGCCCCCGAAAAACTTTCGTTGACAAAAAGCCAAAATTTTCATATATTGCCTTGCACCAATTCTGAAGCTCAGTTCGGTTGTGATCAGATGGTGATGGGGGACGCTGAGCAACTCAGAATATTTTTTTGTTTTCGTTCGATGAGTTCATTTTTTTGTGACACTCAATCATCGGGGATACGGCTCAGAAATATGGAAGATATTGTTCAACGCTATCTATCAGGCGATCGGCGCGCATTGGCTCGATTGATTTCTTTGATTGAAAATGAGGCCGAAAACGCGGCTCTGTTGCTGGACAAAATTTATTATCGAACTGGACGGGCTTATCGTATCGGCATCACTGGACCGCCCGGGGCGGGCAAGAGCACTATTGTCGATCAATTGACCAAGCAGTACCGCAAGCAGAACAAAACCGTGGGCATTATTGCTGTCGATCCAACCAGCCCATTTACTGGCGGTGCACTATTGGGCGATCGGATCCGGATGAATGATCTGACGACCGACCCCGGGGTGTTCATCCGCAGCATGGCTACCCGGGGCAGCCTGGGAGGGCTAGCCCAGCGGGCCCAGGAGGTGGCCGATCTGCTGGACGGATTTGGATTCGATATTGTGATTTTCGAGACCGTCGGCGTTGGCCAATCCGAACTGGAGGTGGTCGAAGCAGCGGATTCGACCGTTGTGGTGTTGGTGCCCGAATCTGGTGATTCGATCCAGGCCATGAAAGCCGGCTTGATGGAGATCGCTGATATTTTCGCCATCAATAAATCGGATCGCGAAGGGGCCGATCGGGTGCTGTTGGAAATTCAATTTGTCTTAGAATTTAACCAAGATTCTCGGCCCTGGAAACCACCCATCATCCAGACCATTGCGAATACTGGACAGGGGATCCCTCAACTTCATGAGAGCCTGACGCAACATTTCGCCTTTCAAGATCAAACCCAACTTCGAACCCAGAAGAGAAAACGTCGCATCGAAAACTATGTTCGGCAAATCGTCAATGAACGCATCATGCGACAGTTCTGGCAGCCTCCCCAACAACAACGATTGGCTGCGCTCATCGAGCAAATCATGAATAAGGATCGATCCCCGTACGCGGTGAGCAATGAATTGTTCGAAACATTTAAGCAATGGGCTTAATCATTCAAGTGCCCTGAATCGTTTCATCCTATATCGTTATGCATGTCATGAAAGGCGTTCATGGCCTGGCAATGAAAGGTATTTATTAAAGAGGGACTGCGCGTGACAGAAAATTATCGATCGCTATTTGAATTCAATCCAGACATGATCTATCTCAACCATGCGGCTACTGGAATGCTCCCCCGAAGGAGCGCTGACGCCATGACCGAATATATCGAAGCGTTGGCATCGGCAGGCGAGCCAGCCATCGACAGGCTTCAGGCCATGCAGGCCGATTTCCGCGAGCAGGTCGGCCGGTTGATGAATGTCCATCCCGAAGAAATCGCTTTCGTCCGCAACACCACCGACGGCTTAGCGCTGGCGCTGCATTCGATTGACTGGCAACCCGGGGATAACATGGTGGTTCAAGAGGATGCCTTTCCGGCCAGTCTCTATCTGGCTAATTATTGCTTCCCGCGCGTAGCAAAAAGATATGTGGCTCTGAACAATGGGGTGGATTTTTATGAGAGACTGCAACAGCAGATCGACCGGCACACCCGCGCCGTTGTGGTCGATTACGTGCATTTCCTCTCTGGTTATCGCTTAGATATGCAGCAGCTTAGCTTTTTGAAGCGCCCCACCAACTGTTATCTGATCGTGGACGGCATTCAGGGGCTGGGCGCGATGCAGGTCAATCTAAAGGAATCGGCCATCGATTTCTTTGCGGCCGGCGGCGTCAAATGGCTCAATGGACCAGCCGGGACTGGCATTTTGTTCGTTCGGCAAGAAATTCTTTCCGAGTTGGTTCCCTTTCATGTCAGTTGGGCTGGCGCTCGCTATGACGACCTATCGAGCTTCTACCCCGTGCGGCCACTCTACCCCGATTCCCGTCGCTTTCAACCAGCCAATGATAATTTCATCGGGATGATCGGCCTCATGGAATCCATAAAATTAATCCATGAAATTACACCCCAGGCAATCGAATCCCACATTCTTCAGATCACGGAAACAGCGATCACCACGCTCCAGACCAAAGGTTATCTGGTCATGACCCCAAGGGAAAAGTCACTTCGGGCGGGAATTGTGACTTTCAAACATCCAAAAATTGACAGTCAAAAATTATTCGAGCATCTCAAGACCAACCGCGTGATCTGCTCGCTCAGGGAAGGGTGGATCCGACTGGCATTTCATTTTTACAACACCGAAGCCGAATTCGACCAGGTTATGTCAGCCTTGGAATCATTGACGAGCTGAATCCAGATAATTCGCTACGAAAGATCAAAGCTCTCAGAACGGTTTTGGAGCTCAATGACATGAACATAAAACTGAGGGAGAGAACGTGAAGCAACTTATTTACAGCATCTGTTTCTTTTTGATCGCCGTGACTCCAATTTTTTCTCAACAGGCCACGATCGTTTTTCAAGACAATTTTGATAACTATCAAAACGGCTCTGACGGAGCTCCGATCTGGACCATTACAAAGGGGCTCTGGCAGATAGAAGATGGCCGGTTTGTCCAAAAGACAGGCGAGTATGACTGCGGCGCCATGCTTAATTTTTTCGTTGATTATTCCTTTGAGCTGGCGGTGAATTTCCGTGTGAAAGAAGGCGAGCCTGGCGCTGGATTTTTCTTTCATTCCGAAGACTATCGTGCCACGGATTTCTCACACATGAGTCGTTTTGAATCGAATAAAACCATGCTGATCGGCCATTTCATGCAGGCTGGCTACGAATGCACCCATAGCGCGCGATTCCCAGAACAGGATTTTTCGAAATGGCGGCGATTGATCTTGCGAGTGGATCAGGACCAACGGAATTACACCATCTGGCTGGATAACCAAATCATCGCCAAGGACGAGCCAATTCTATTCCCGGCCGGCTATTGTGGGATCCAATCTTCCGGAGGCATCATCGAATTCGATAACATCGTATTGAAACGTTTGCCCATGAAAAGCCGCCCCGTTGTGTTGAGCTGGTTAAGGCAATTTATCATTAGCGAAAAAAATGAGCTGATGATTCCCCATAAAGCCCGAGGGCTGGTCCAAAAAGTTGATCAGAACGGAAAATTGATCGCCACCATTGGATCCCCGCGAATTCAGAAAGGCCAATTCGAACATCCCACTTCTCTTGCCCAGCTTAGCAATGGAGACCTGGTGATTGGTGACGAGGGATTGCATCGCATTGTGGTGTTCGATAAAAATGGCCTCTGGAAGAAATCCGCCGGCTACTATGGCAGTGGCAGCCAGCAATTGAACCGCCCGGTTGATATCACCGTCGATCGGCACGATCATATTTTTATTGTGGACCAGGGCAATAATCGTATTCAGGTGTGGGATGCCGAGCTGAAGTTCGTTACAGAATTTGGCAAAAGTGATCTGGATCAGCCTTCCGCCATTGCTATAGCTGACGAAAATATCTATGTCTTGAACGCTGGTATGAACCAGGTCAAAATTTACCGATGGGAGAATAACAAAGCGAAATGGCAGCGCGATTTCGTGTTTGGGAGCGGCCAGGGAAGGGATATTTTCGTGCATGAAGGGAGGATTTATCTTTCGGTCGGAAATGAAGTTCGGATGTTCGATAGCAACGGGGAACTGATAAAAAAATTCACCGCCGAGTCGATCAATGGTATTTATCCTTTTGGACTTGGCATGGATCAGAATGGTCAAATTTTTATCGCCGATTATCGCAGCGGTCGATTGGTCATAGTCGATAAAGAATTGACAGAGCCAAAGCCGGAAATCAGTTTTCCATCGCCACGGCAAGCGCGGATCCAGTTTTCTGCTCAGCTCCGAGAAGCATCCAATCTCCGCGTGCTATTACAAGATAACCTGATTTTTCAGGGAACCAGCCCCAGAAACACCGCGCATGAATATACAATAAGCAATTTGACACCTTCGACAACCTATCATGTCCAATTCGCGCCAACCGTAAAGACCGTCCCAGCCATGGATGGCTTCTCGAAAAAGTATGCTTTTATCACTCCCCCAGAGCCGGGCAAAAAGCATTATTGGCGGTTACCAATGGTCACCATAATTTTCCCCAACGTGTTAGATTCATCAAAGATAAAACCTTCTTATCCCGTTCTTCCGGCCTTGTCCCAGGAGGAATTGGGTCGCATCAAAGCCCAGATTGAGGATGGCATCCGTTTTTACTGGATGAATTCGAGAATGAACCTGTTCTTGGATAACGATTGGATCATCATCGACGAGCCCTTGTTTCATCACCAAATCTTCGGCTCGCAATGGTGGTATCCGCCCAAACAAGAATGGGTCATTAAAGCCATTGAGAGAAAGGGCAAAAAGGTTGAAGATTACGTGGCGGTTTTATTCCTGGCTTGTGTTCGAGATTATAATGAAAAAACGGGAAAATTTGAATCGCGGGGCAAAGGTGGCGGTTTTACGGCTGGCATCGGGGCCAATAGCCAGTATGGCCTGTCGTATTGGGAAGTGACCCATGCCCATCACGGCTCGGGCAATAATTGGCTGATGGCCCATGAGTTCCATCATCAATTGGACGAGCTTTTTCTGGTGAGTGGCTATCCGGAATATTGGTTCAATCATTTCTCCCCCACGATTAATACGGCAGCCGATTTTGGCGAGCATTTCGATGGCAATGCCTGGATCCTCAAAAATTGGCCCATTAGCCAATGGTATGATCTCAAATTTGGCGGAATCCGATTTACCAATGATAGCGATATGGATGGCATTCCTGATGATGATCCTCTATTGCCGATGGATGAGAAACGATTGAATAGCAGCCCAAATCGAAAAGATAGTGATGGCGACGGTGTTTTAGACCTTGACGAGATCGATTTTTCCAATTGGATCATCGAGGGATGCGGTGAGACATACGGTGAACCCGCCTTGCTGCCAAATCTGATCGCCCCGGATACAGACGGCGATGGCTTATCTGACAAAATCGACCCATATCCATTGTATCCTTTCGAGCCGGTCATCAGATACGGCTCCTCTTCTTTGGATGACTCCAGCAATCGCCAATTTTTTGCGAAGCTATTAGACCAGCGCATTCGCGCCACGGTTTTTGCTGAATGGGATTCTGTCAGGCTTGCCTTTGGCTTCAAAATGGATCGCCTGGCGCCGATCAAATTCATGATCGATGCTGATGCCGATGGCTGGTTCATCGGCCGAGATAACTATTTGATCTATGTGAAGCCAAAAGATGCCACTACGTTAGAGAGCGAGCTGGTGATGGTCAACTGCGCCGATCCCAAACAATGGCCGTTTCACGATAAAGAACTAGCGAAAAAAATCACCATTGCTTCAACGATAAAAAAAATAGGGGATGAATATCTGGTCACTATCGCTGTCCCGAAAAATGATTACACGGGATTGAGATTAACTCCTGGTGAAAAAATCGGGGTGAATATCGGGTTTTTAGTGAGAATGGATGCCGATGGCCATGAGCGATATCTCACCATCTTTGAGCCAAATCGTTTTTTTGATGTCGATTTGATTCAGTGACAGGCTCGGTGAAGTCAATCACATGGGGGGAGTAAAGGAAAATCATGATGAAAAAGCGACTTTTTCTGATCATTGTTCTGATTCTTGGTTGGTGTTGTTTTCTTTTCGGGCAGGAGGAATGCACTGTGGCCGTTGTTTCTGGCAAAGCCACCGTGGATGGGCGTCCCATGCTCTGGAAGAACCGCGATACCAGCACGCTGGATAATGAAGTGGCTTATTTTACCGATGGAAAATATCCTTATATCGGTGTGATTAATGCTGGCGATCGCAGCCAGGTGTGGATGGGTGTCAATGCTACCGGATTTGCCATCATGAATTCGGAGTCCCAGGATTTGGAGGGCGACACACTGGATGCGGAGGGCTATTTTATGAAGCAAGCGCTGATGGAATGCGCCACAGCCTGGGATTTTGAGCAATTATTGTTGAAAACGAACGAAAGTGGAAGGGAAACCAAAGCCAATTTCGGCGTCATCGATGCGACCGGGGCCGCGATGATTTTTGAGACCGGCAATCACAGCTTCACCAAATTCGATGCCAATAACCCTCAAACCGCTCCATTAGGGTTCATTGTTCGCGCCAATTTTGCCATGACGCCGGTGGATACGAGCAAAAGCTATGGGCACGTGCGCTACCGGCGCGCCAATGAATTGTTCGAAAAATTTGTCAGGCAAAAGGAATTGAGCCACCGAACCATCCTTCGATTTATTGCTCGAGATCTGGCCAACGAAAAAGTCGATCCGTATCCGCTGCCATTTAATGGCCAGGAAAATGAACGTCCCCACGGGTTTGTTCGCACCTATCATTCCATTAATCGTTTCCGCACTGCCTCATGCGCTGTGTTTCACGGGGTTCTGCCAAATGAAAATCCGCTATTGACGACGATGTGGGTGATTCTGGGCGAGCCAATCTGTGGCGTGGCAATTCCACTATGGGTCGCCGCTGGTGCTGTGCCCGTTGCTGTGGATGGGGATTCTATCGCTCTGCTGAACAATCTGATTCACCAGCTCGAAAGAAAGGCCTATCCAGACACTTCATTAAATCAATATGTGGATACCCGTGTGCTTGTAAATCAAAATGGCCAGGGGCTATTGCCAAGATTATTTGAACTGGAGGATGCCAATTTTAACATGACCGAAAAGCGATTAAAAAAATGGAGGCAATCGCTTTTTAGCGCCGAATCGGTTTTCAAATATGAATCTAAATTGGCAGCTCAATCCATAAAATGGCTGCAACGGTTAAATCGAAAAGATGAATTCTAAAAGAAAAGATCGGATGCCGCATTCACATAAAATCTCGCTTTTATTGCAGCGCCACGGCCTCGTCCACCATTGCCAAATAATTTTCTACTGGGACATAAGAGGGGATCGAATTTCCTGAGCCTACTGCATATCGCCCTCTGGCTCCGCAGGTTTCGATCAAAAATCGAGTCTTTTGTCGGACCTGATCCGGGGTGCTATTGGCGAGAATATTGACATCCAGCCCACCCAATACAGCGATGCGATCACCGTATTTCTGTTGAAAATCTTGAACGGGAATGATCGCATCTTCAAAAGAGTGTTTCGCGTCGATCCCGACATCAGAAATCAAGTCTTCCATAATGGCCTCGAGGTGGCCGCAGGAGTGGAGAAAATAGGGCCTGCCCCGCTGGTGAACTAATTTCGCCAATTTCGCATGCCAGGGCAAAATGTATTGCCGCAGCGCATCAGGTGCGATCAGCGTCCCTGTGCGAAAACCCATATCGTCCCCTTGAAAGATGGCGATCACGCGATCCAGATCTAACAAATGCTCATAAAATTTGAAAATCAATCCCCCAATTTTGTCAGCAACCGCCTTCACCAACTCGGGTTGATCGTACAGCGCCAGGCACAGGCCTTCGTAAGACATCAACTGCGAGACATGTTCAAAAACACCCGCGCCGTGGCAGGTGATCAGTCCCATGCCTTCAGGCAAATGATTGTTCAGATATTCGAATTTGAAAAAATCCATTTCTGACACGTTTGGCCAGCGATACTGTTCGAAATCATCCCATGACATGATGGCGCCTCGATGTTGATCGACCCAGATCCGATCTTTGGTTTTATCGGCGCCAATATCTTTGGTGATCAGATAGGTTCGATACAACGGTAGGGCCTCTTCGAATCGAACGAAATCATATCCCATGCGATACCAAAATTGGATGAAATTGTCCAAATAGGCCGACTGCGAGGTGCGATCCTGGCCTAATGCAATCCATTCGCGCCCCAACAACTCAGAGATAATGGGTTTCATGACCACGTCATCGACAATGTACTCCACCAGTGGCACGCGATGCGCTGGCGATGGTTTCATCAAGCCTCGGATAAATTCGCTGCCGTCGGGTTTTGGTTTGGTAAGGGGAATCTTTTTTCTCATGGAAGTCTAACCGTATTTTGGAAGATCTTGGCAGATTAGTCACAATTATTTCGACCAGCCGCGAACCATGCTTGAAAGGGGCTGGTTCGCTACGTCGATACATGATCCTGCCAAGGATAATCAATTCGTTACATATTAACTTTTCGATCGATGGGGGATGTCATGATTGCTCAATAATATGAAGCCATTTTTGCGCTTCAGCGCGCATTTGCTCTGGCTGGTCGATCGCTTTGGTCACAGCCGATCCGCAATAGATGCCGTCTGGATCCATTCGCACCAGCTGTGGCAAATTTTCCAGCGAAATGCCCCCAGTATAAACGACCTGAAGACCTTTGAATGGCCCTTTCCATGCTTTTGCCAATCCCATGTTTGAGCCAGTCTCGGTAATGGCCGGAAACAACTTGTAAATCCATTGGTAAGGGTATTTCTCCCTCAGATGATCCAGTTCGCAGCCATAGAGCTGAGCCTTTTGAACAAGCTGCTTGCCACAATCGGCCAGTCCCCCCGGTATGCTCATCACATCGTTTTTGACGGCGATCTCAACCACCGCAGGAATATAATCCGCAGAGACTATTCCGGCAACCCCGATCTCGATGGCCAACTTCGCTTGCTTTTCCGTCATCACAGTCCCGGCGAGGATCAGCGCCTCGGGATATCTCTTCAGTACAGCTTCAATCCCATCGGCCGCGGCAGCAGAACGAAACGCAATCTCCAATACCACGCCAAGCGGGTTCAGCGTCTCATAAGCGATGATGCACTGCTCTGGCGTTTTCGGCGTCAGCAGGCCGATCAAGCGATGGCGCTTTAAAATTTCAAACAGGGCAATTGATTTGCTCATAACCATCCTTTCATTTTTTCAATTTTTATGCTCAGATTCACTTGCAGATTGTATGAGAAATTGATGACCAAAGGAATCCTTCCGAGCGAACAGCGAGAGATCTGCTCAGTTCCAATTGCAAAATGCCAACATGGGCAAAAATATCCTGCCGTCCGCCGACTGGCGGACAGAGGTTTCTATTTTGGTTTATCCCAAAAGCGTCTTTCAAATAGATTCCCGCTTAAGCGGGAAAGGCTTGGCCGAATTGAATTCTGCATGATAAACCAGAAACGCGAGCAGCCACAATGCTTTCGGATCAAATAGATACCTTACTCCGTTTCGATTCGTTCTGATTGGGAACTCAATCAGTCGTTTTCATAAATAATATTCATTCGAAAAACCTTGAAAATCACGCGTATTCACATCTTCTGTTGACGCGAACTCATCCATCAAAATGATTGTCACTTACCATGTTTCAATCCAGACGAATTTGATAATAGAACCTTCCAGCCAAAATTTCAGCAAATAAACTCGGGAAAAGTTAACGACAGCGATTGATGATTCGGCGCATATTATTTCCAAAAATATTCCGTTTCTCTGCTTCAGTGATATTGGCATACGCCAACCATCCGAACTGCGGGATGGGATCACGCATGACAGAATCTGATCCATAAAGCACTCGTTCCGATCCAACTTCTCGGACCATATATTCGATCACGCCGTTGGTCACAGCGGTATAGGTGATCTCAAGGAAAATATTGGAAAATTGTTTTGCTAACGCGATATGTTTGCGTGCCGTTTCGTAACTCATGCCAGAGTGCGCCAACAAGAAGGAAATCTCAGCATATTTGCCAGCCAGATCTTCCATTTCTTTGACGAAATTTTCCGAGAAGTGCATCAAAGCAAAAAGATGATGTTGATTGCCATAGTTGAACCAGGGTTCGTAGCGCCGGTCGTTATAAGGGACCTTGTTCCTGGGAAAATAAGGTTTCATGCCCTTCATGCCATACGCCTGGTGGCAGCGCTTGATTTCGAGGTCCCAATGCAACACATAATTCGGATCGAGCGTTGCATAACCGATGATCTGATTTGGGAAATCTTGAATAGCTTGAAAAACAATTTCATTGCCGCGCTCGTAATCGTTCCAGATGCCCGTCCAGGAGCTAACGCAAGCAATATCGACACCAATTCGCTTGTTCCGATCGACCAAACCAGCAGCGTCCGCTTCGGGCATTGGAGCGATTACTATGTCCGAATGGCCTTTCTCACTAATATGGGCGTGACAGTCGATCACCTCCATATCGTCGATCGGCTCAGCCGCTCGCACTCGAAGCAAAATCTTATCTGTGCTGAGATCTTCGGGATAGTCCGCTGGCAATTGTTCAAGTTTAAGCAATCGAGCTAAATTTTCATGGGCGATTTTTTTTCGATCGGCATCAGAGATATTCGCATAATCAAGAAAAGCCTTGGCCGCACCAGGGCTTTTTTGCATCATCTGCGTCCCAAATAATAATTGTTCCGCGCCAATTTCTTGCACCAAAAATTCGATAATTCGATTGCCTTGATGGTTAGAAAATTCACAATATAAGTGAGGAAACCGCTTCATCAGCGGCACTAAATACCTGGTAGCCTCCCAGCGAACTCCATGCAGAATCACGTTCAATCGGGGAAATTTGGTACAAAGCCAGGGGATTTCTTCCCAGTCGATTTGTTGGGCCTCGAGCTCATGTTCACCCCGATCGAAAATGGCAGGCAGGCCTGCCTCTTCCAACGAATGCAACAGCAATTCCAAGTCTGGATCCTTTAACGAAAACCGATGCAGGTGGGGAAATAATTTGGCCGCTCTTACCCCATTTTCAAGCATTGCTTGGACCAGTTTTGGCCCAGGTGGTGCCTCATGACAATAATGCGGGAGCACTACCCAGCAGGGAAACAACCTCGGATTGCGATCACAGATCTCTAAAACGAGCTGGTTTCCCACCGAAGGCTGAAGCTCCCTTGAGAGATGTGAATATACGAGCGCTCCATGAATTCGACAGCGCTCCATGTCCGACAGCATTTGCTCTATAGTCCAGGGCGCTTCGATATCCTTGCCAGTCCATTTGCCCACAGCAGCATAGCAATCGAGATACTTCAGTTGCCCCATATTAGCCTTTCAATTCAAATAAAAGCAATGAGCATAATTTTTTTTATGAAGGCGGATAATATAATAATTTCCGATCAAAAATCATAGCTTTTTTTGGACCAAATCCGATTTTAAATATGAGTCCAAGCGGAACAACCCAAATCTTGAACATCGTGATTCCGAGCGCAGTGAGCCGTCGCGTGGTCAAAGATGCTCGCCAGGGTAAAAAATCTGCATATTAAAATTGCTTCCGCAGAAAACGCCTTGCCCTGACGATGACGCAGCGAATTTTGTGATTTTCGACCTTGTTAGAATCGACTCATCTATGCAAATGGCAGAAAAAAGACTTGACTTTGAAGCTAAAAACCATTATATTTGAAACCGAAAATCCAAATCAACCGTGCTGAAGATGAACGAATTGAGTCTTAAGCTTTGCTTCACGCAATGGATGTCGATTGGATTGACTGAAAAAATAAGGATAAGGAATATACAATTATTGATCGCGGGGTGGAGCAGTTGGTAGCTCGTTGGGCTCATAACCCAAAGGCCGTAGGTTCGAATCCTACCCCCGCTACTAAAAAGCCTGGATGGAACATCTGGGCTTTGTTTTTTTGAGGGAAAGAAACAGATGTATACCACTTAGGCGTTGCATTCTGAAAGAGGCTGTTGATTTGCAAGAGGCAACTTGACACGAAGGCTGAGACGATGAAAGGGAGCGGGAATTGAAGAGTTATCAGGGGCGGCGATTCATAAGGGATTTGGTTCATCGGGCGCAATAGGTGATTGGGCTCGTATCCGCCTATATTTGTGCCATATGGCAACCAAGTACATTCATTGGTAGAAGAACTACCCTGCTGCTTTAAAGAGAGACCTCTACCCTAAGTATCTCGTAGAGATACTGAAAGTTCGCTCATTTAAACAACATGGAGGTTGCCGTTTGATAAATAACAGTTCGTTCGATCGGTGGAATCGACTCGAGAGCAAGAGTCTGGATCAGCAGTTTATCAATGAAATTATTTATGGCTTAAACTGTTCTCCGTTTGAAGCTTCGGCTGTTTTAGATTATGTCTATAAAGTTTTTAATGGCTATTTTGAATCTAGTTCACCGTTAAAACCAGGACAAATTCGATTACAACTGATTGCCGTCGAAGCAAAAGTGAATCAAAAGCTGTCTGAATCCCAGCAGGTCACCGTGACCTTAACACTCAGCGATGACAAAGAAGATTTAGCCATCCGTAAAAAACAGGGCATTGTGGGATTACGACGTCACAAAATTGAACGCATGTGCCGAGAAGCGTTTGATCAAGGTGGACTGTTAACCGTCGAAGATTTAGCCTATCGCATCTTTAACTATGGAGTGAGAACCATCAATCGGGATCTGGAATATTTCCGACAGCAGGGGGGGGTTATCCCGTTGCGTTCCACGGTCAAAGATATGGGAAGGACTTTATCCCATCGACTGTTAATCATTAAACTCTGGGCGCAAGGTAAAGAATATTCAGAAATTGCCAAAACCGCCTGTCATAGTTTAAACGCCTTTCAAAATTATGTTCGCGATTTCAAGTAATAAGTGCAATTATCGTAGTGGCTTGGCGTGTAATTCAAGTAATGCGTAGCGTTGCTTTAGTTACACGCCGAAATCAAACTACCAGGAGCACTTGATAAGTTATCAGCAATTAACCTTTGAACAACGAATTGAAATTAAAACGAATCTCAAAATTGGGTTAGCCCTTTGTCACATTGCCAAGCAGATCGGCGTTCATAAAGCGACGATTTCGCGAGAACTGCACGGTAACACTGGCTTTAAAGGCTATCGTCCTCACCAAGCCCAGCAGAAGATGGCAGTCCGTCGGTTTCAGGCGACTAGAGTTGAGTTTTATCTCCAACAAGACTGGAGTCCAGAACAAATCTCCGGTTATTTGAAATTGAAAGAAAATATTCACATCAGCCACGAACCCATCTATCAACATATATGGGCCGATAGACGAGCGGATGGCACGCTCTACCGCCATTTACGCTGGGCCCCCAAAAAGAAACTCAAATGCTACGGTAGCCACGATCGTCGCGGGCAAATCCCGAATCGCGTCAGCATTTAGGAAAGTCCCGCCGTTGTCGATCAAAAGACGCGACTGGATGATTGGGAACTAGATATCATTATCGGCACCAACCATCAGGGCATCCTCGTCTCCGCTGTCGAACGAAAATCTAAATTGACCTGTATCAAACGGGTCTCTCATAAAACGGCGAAGCTGGTGGTCCAAGCGATTATCCAAAAATTCAGCACCGTTAAGGATAAGTGCTCTCCCTGATTTTAGATAATGGGAAAGAATTTATCTTGCACCAGCAACTGGCCGCCGAATTGGAGGCGTTAATCTTTTTCACCCATCAATATCGTTCCTGGGAACGCAGATGGGATGAAAATACCAATGGTCTCATTTGACAATACTTTCCCAAGAACAATGATTTTCGATCGATTACCGATCAAGAAATTTTAATCATTGAATAGCGACTGAATAATCGAACCAGAAAATCATTGAATTTGAAAACAACCAATGAAATTTTTTAATTCACCTGTTGCACTTAGAACTTGAATTCACCGATTTGTCCGCTCGTAATATAACGAATAATTTTTAGGAAATCAATTTAATTTTCGATCCGATTAGATTCACCATCGGCGACCAATTTATTTACGATCCTTTTGGGCATCAGGCAGCAACCTATCGAGGGCCGATCAGAATAGGGGAGAGGCAATTCTCAAGAGCATTTTTTATTATTACTACTCGGTCAGATTGCATGAAGCTATATTAATCTTGCAATTTCAAACCAACTAACATCCCCTCTGGGCCTCTTTCCAATAAGGGGGGGAACGGCTTAATGTCCCCCGCCAGTTGGCGGGGGGATTTAGGTGGATGCGAGAGTTAATCTGACGATAAGCATGATTTGTGTTGCAGCGCAGGCAAAATCCTTTGCTCAAAACTGAAACGATGTTGGCTGATTTGTTCGTAAAGCTACGAGCTGCAAATATCAATCTCCGATAAAATAATTTTGCGGCGGAATCAACTGTCCATCCACTCGCTGCGGCTCGGCACCGAAGTTGACGATAATCCGTTTCCCGTGTTCGAACACTGTTTCTTCAAGCTGGACGTCATCATTTACAAATCGATGGGATGTCATGGCCTGCATCCCGATTTGCTCATGCCAGCGGTCGACATGAAAAGTCGAGGTGAACAGTTGTTCGTCCATTTTTGTCGGTGCAAAACCGATATTTTGCTCCGCCTTGCTATCAGCCACATGGCCAAATTCAGGTCGGATGAAAAACAGTAATTGATAGCCCCAAAGCAGATCTTCCAGCCATTTGGGATAGGGCCTGTCGTTGGTAAAAGTGGTGTAGCGAGCACAGAACGCCGCATCATGAAACACCAGTGACCACAGGGGGATAGTTTCGCCAGCTTTGCGCTCATGCCTGTTTTCGAACCAGTGGCAATAAGGCACACCAAAGTCAGCCCCCTCTTCGCTACCAACCAGCAGCCCCAAATCAAGATAGAATTTTAGGATTTCTGCTTTCAATTCACGGTCCTGCAGTCGTGTCAGGGTGTTGCCTGGCTCGAACGATTGCAGCAACTTTGCCGCTGTCACTGTGTCCAGAAACATGGCCTGGGGATGCAAGGATTTTATGTTTTCCCAATTGCGCTTCACATACTTTAAACTGTCTCGGGAATTCAGCATGTACGCCTGTCCGCCCGCCCACAATCCGCCTGGCATCAGGCTGCCATCGGGACGACGGAGCACGCCGTTGGGGAAGCTAGGCACGTGATCGTAAATATCCTGGTAATTGTCATGTAGACAGCAGGGAATCGTCGGATCGGAAGCTATCACCTGGGCCAATTCTCGGTGATCCCCCAGATCGGGATCTGGTGGCCAGATATCTGGGTGCGAGTAATCATAGCCGCCGTTGATCCAACCCCGAATGTTGATCAGTCCTTTAGCGAACCCGCTCTGTTTCGCATAGTCGATGGACTTTTTCAATTGCGCATGGGTAAAACGAATTTCCTTATGGAGCCGTTTGTTCTGAATTTGATCGGGTGTAAACAGATAATCCTCAGCCGTCCGCAAGTTCAGTCCAGGAGACGCCTGGAAATAGCTCAAAATTCTTCCGCCACTGATTCGCTCGACCAGCGGGTTCTGCTCCGCCTTTTCGGCCAGCGACACAAACTCACCCTTCTCCTGAAGGTAGGCTCGGTAGGCTCTGGCAATTTCGTTATAGCCTCCCTTAAAAAATCGGAAACGAAAGCGATAATCTCCCTGCCAGCGACCAAGGGATTTCAGCCAGACGGGACTGACCAGGCCGTTATACAGAAATGCCCCTGCATCGGCTGAGCGGTCGCCATAAATGCCGATCCACGCCATGCCATCCTTGATGCCGCCGAACATGCGCATATTTAAATGGGTGTAAAATGGCAGGAATTCACGGCTCCAGATGTCGGGCTCTTTGCTCTTTTTTACCAGCCTGCCCGCCCCCTGCGGGATGACCGAAGCGTCGCAAACGATCGGCGCAGGAAAGATGAGACTGGGGATGCTTTCATCGATGGAAAGCAATCGATAAGTCAGCCATTCACCTTCCAGCGCAATCTGGCACAGAAAACGACCAACCACTCGGTTCTGCCGACCGTACAGTGTGAAACGGAAATGGCTGCCCTCTTTGGTCACCAGAAAGCGGCCAGGGTATTGTTCCATATACTTCCGCTCACCTCGGAACCAGCAGTTATGATCTTCGATTTCGGTGGAATCCTGGATGGCCACGGGTCCCTGGTGCCAGCGATAGCCATCTGGCTTATCAGTGATCACCGTGGAGCCATCAGTGAAAAGATCGAATTTCAGATAGCCATTTTCCAGGGTGTCCAGGATGGCTTTTTCTGGGATTTCGTTTAGGACTTCTACCTGTGCGCCAGTGGATTTTTTATTTTTCAAGAACGGTAAACCAGCGCCAATTAGCGCCGATGTGCGGATGAAATTTCGTCGGTTCATGGATGTCCTCGTTTTATGCTATTTAAAACGCTCGTATGATGATATTGGATAATAGAATAATTTTTTTCCAATGGATAGAAACAACCCAACCGATGTTATTTTTGTGCTTCTCATCCGTTGGTTTCATCTATCCGTTGGCCAGATCATGTTCCTCAACGGATCGATGCGACCAACAGTCCCTATGTTTAAGATGTGCATCACAAAACAAGCTGATTTTGATCCGAAAAATTGCTATATTTCACCATAAAAATTATCATCTTCATCGCCATGACCGTTCATCAAATTGAGGGAGGTAA